>Ga0209064_1000478_pt1 | contig 88731 bp, 71 predicted proteins | sample Inofromicrocosms_FD_187498 | JGI IMG/M metagenome (GOLD analysis project Ga0209064, IMG submission 187498) | Mouse cecum microbial communities from Vienna, Austria - Inoculum for glucosamine and mucus D2O microcosms (SPAdes) (version 2) | ecosystem: Host-associated > Mammals > Digestive system >...
AAGTACAACTTTTATACGTTACAAACCAAAAAAAACAACAACTATTTTTTTAATTTTTTACACCCATACAACAAATATAAAACTCAATGCACTGAATAACACATACATAGATACAATAATATTTTTCACTCCAATACACAACAAATAACAACCAAATAAACTAAACAGCCATAAAATCATATACCAACCAGAATAACACATCATAATAACATACCATATCCCCACACAAAAAAACAAAAGCACTATATATAGGTATATAATATAAACAACAATACAAAACAACTCAACGCAAACGGTATTCGCTTTCTGAATTCCTATTTGTCCCTCCCTAAAAAACACAAGACATTTTTTCGGAGAGAGGAATTACACGCAAAGAGACGCGTGCGAAAACTATTGCCTTGCGCTTACCATTGTTTGTACGGGTGTAACCGCAAACTTGAATTGTAGTATTTTCTTTCTCCGGTGACTTCCTCGCCCAAAAAAGAAGGGCGCTCAAATGCTTCGTCTTCCTTTTCAAGCTCTACTTCGGCCACAACCAGTCCTTCGTTCTCGCCAAAAAACTCATCCACCTCAAAAATATGCCGCCCTACCGGAACCAGCCAACGGACCTTGTCGATGATTCCAGGCTCACAGAGACGCATCAGGGACAAACCTTCGTCCTTTGTTATCTCTTTCTCGAACTCATACCGAGACAGTCCACCATTGAACGAAGGGCCTTTTATGGTAAGAAACGCTTTCTCGTCGCGCAGACGGACACGGACAGTCCGGCCACGCTGGCTACAAATATAGCCTTGCATGATACGACTATAAGACGTTGCGAGCGATTTAAAATCGCCCGCAACCAAGAATTTCCGTTCAATTTCCAAGGCCATCAGCCTGCAATTACGTAGTATGAAATCAACATCAGCACCATCAATGCGATCAGTGCAATGAATATTCCGTTGACAACACGCCGTGCCTGACGGGCTTGACGTGCATCGCGCATATGCGCCTTTGCCTTATGTTTCTTGCTCATGGTTATTAGATTGAAGGAGATTTATAAAATATTGTTTCTTATTTTGCTTCGGCATCCTGTTCCGAGAACTCCATCAGATAAGCTTTGATGAAGCCGTCAATTTTTCCGTCCATCACGCCTCCCACGTCACTGGTCTGAAAACCTGTGCGATGATCCTTTACGCGACGGTCATCGAATACATAGCTACGAATCTGGCTTCCCCACTCTATTTTCTTTTTTCCAGCCTCGATCTTAGCCTGCGCAGCCTTCCGTTTCTGCAAGGCGCGGTCGTAGAGTTGGGAGCGCAGCAAGCGCATGGCGTTCTCTCTGTTTTCAAGCTGCTTCCGGCTTTCGGTGTTTTCTATGAGAATTTCCTCTTCCTCGCCCGTGTCGGGATCTTTGTACTGGTAGCGCAGACGCACACCTGTCTCCACCTTGTTCACATTCTGTCCGCCGGCTCCTCCGGAACGGAAAAGGTCCCAACTGATCTTGGATGGATCCACGTAGACCTCTATCGTGTCATCAACAAGCGGGGTTACAAAGACCGAAGCGAAACTCGTCATCCGCTTTCCCTGTGCATTATAGGGAGAGACGCGCACAAGACGATGAACTCCATTCTCGCTTTTCAAATAGCCGTAGGCATATTCCCCCTCTATCTCCATCGTCACGGTCTTGATGCCGGCCTCATCGCCATCCTGCAAATTGGAGACAGTGGTTTTATATCCCTGCGCTTCGGCATACCGCATATACATTCTCATCAGCATCGAAGCCCAGTCCTGGCTTTCGGTTCCGCCAGCACCCGAATTGATCTTCAGGACACAGGCCATGGAATCCTCTTCCTGACGGAGCATGTTCCGAAGTTCCAAATCCTCGATGGAACCGATGGTTTTTGCATAGGCTTCGTCCACTTCTTCCTCGGTTACCATCTCCTCTTTGTAAAAATCGAAGGCCACCTCCAATTCATCTACCAGAAGTTTCACAGCCTTATATCCTTCAATCCACTTTTCCAGACTTTTGACCTTCTTCATCTGTTCTTCGGCCCGTTTGGCATCGTCCCAGAAGCCGGGAGCCTGGGTCCGGAGTTGTTCTTCTTCGAGCTGAATCATCTTGGCGTCAATAGCCAGATAACGATGAAGCGCTTCGACTCTGTCTTTTGCTTCCTTAAGCTGTTCTATCGTAATCATTTTCTGCGTATTCTCTTGTTGTGCGCAAATGTACAAAAAAAGTTTGACATATTATTGTCGGGCTCCTTCGCCTTCGGCCTCCTCATACATTCTCCGTATTTCCGAAGCATAGTGTTCATAGACCACGTTCCGCTTTATCTTCAAAGTATTCGTCAGTTCGCCGCTTTCCATCGTGAAAGGCCGGGACAGCAGCAGGAAGCGTTTCACCTTCTCATAGTGAGCCAGATCCTGTTGCAGGGTCTCAATACGTTCGGCTATCATTTTCACTATTTGCGGATGTGCGCACAATTCGGAACGGTCAGTGAATGACAGGCCCTGTCCGGCGGCATATTTTTCAAGCAGTTTATAGTCCGGCACGATGAGAGCCGAAACGAACTTATACTTGTCGGCCACAATGACAGCCTGATCAATATAACGATCTACCGAGAGCTTGGACTCTATCATCTGGGGAGCAATGTATTTTCCGTTCGATGTTTTGAAAAGATCCTTGATCCGCTCTTTCAGGAACAGCTCCCCGTTCCTCATGTATCCGGAATCGCCCGTATGGAACCAGCCGTCGGCATCGATCGCCGCCTTCGTCGCACTGTCCTTGTTGTAATATCCGGGCATGATCGTCTTTCCGCGCAGAAGGATTTCATCGTTCTCTCCGAACTTTATCTCTATTTTGTCGACCAGCCGTCCTACCGATCCGACCGTCACCGGCATTCCGGGAATGTCGCACGACACAGTGGCGGTGGATTCCGTCAAACCGTAGCCGACAATCATATTGAGTCCGGCAGCATGGACAAAACGCTCCACTTCGGGCGGCACCGCGGCACCTGCCGTAGGGAAGAAATTGGCTCGCTCCAAACCTAAAGTTTTCTTCAGAAGACGGATGATGGTCTTCTCATACAGTTTGTATTTCATGGTAAGCGCCAAGGGCGGCGTGATGGCCTTAGCCTTGTAGTCCGTCCAATAACGGCCACCCGTCTCCAACGCCTCACGGATGAGCCTACGCTCCATAAAGGAACCGTTGTCCATCTTGTCAAGCACCGCATGATATACTTTCTCCCAGAACCGAGGAACCGAGGACATGCACGTGGGATGCACCTCCTGCATGGAGCGCAACACATCGGCCGGGCGCAAATTGATAGCCAGCCGGACTCCTTCGGTAAGTCCGAGATAGGACCACGCCCGCTCAAACACATGGGTGAAAGGGAGGAAATTCAGGAAGACATCATTCTCACTCAACGACAGGACCCGGTCATTGACACGGAAGCCTTCGTGATACATTCCGTATGTCAGGACTACTCCCTTGCTCACTCCAGTCGTGCCGCTGGTATAGAGAATATTGGCAATGTCGTCAAAAGAGGCGGCAGCCAGACGGTTCTCCAATTCGGTGTTCCAGGCATCCGACTTACCGTAACCCACGAATTCATCGAAGAAAACGGAAAGATGGTCCTTCTCGTTTTTTACAACACTACGGTCGAAAATGACGATTTTCTCCAGCGTGGGACAAAGCGACATCACACTGAATGCCGTATCATACTGCTGCTGCTCGCCTACAAAAATATAGCGTACGGAAGCATCGTTTACCATATAGGAAATCTGCGCTCCGCTGCTTGTGGCATAAAAGGGTATGGTGACGGCACGAATGCCATAACATCCGAAATCCACGAAAAGGCATTCGGGCTTGTTCTGAGAGAAGACGGCCACATTCTCCTGCACCTTCACTCCCAGGGAGAGTAACGAACGGGACACGGCCTTCACCGTCGCGGCAAACCGATTCCACGAAATGTCGACCCATTTGTCTCGGTCGTAGTCACGATAGGACAAAGCCGCCCGGTCGCCATACTTACGGGCCTGCTCATAAATCAATCCAGAAAGATGTGAGTTATTCAGCATGATATCAAAATATTTTCCTGTTTAGTACAAAGGTACAGTTTTCCTTTGATTCGCAGGGAATATTACACGGATTTTATTTCCCCGGAAAAACTCGTCAGAATATAAAATCACGGTTTCATCGGGGAAATCCCACGCCTTTTTCAATCTCAAAAAGACACATCAGGAGTCAGCAAACGACAATAAAATCCAACAGCCCTCCGTATTTCGTCCACACCTATATACTCGTCCGCCGTATGTGAACGGGCCGAATCGCCGGGCCCCAGCTTCAGCGAAGGCCAAGGCATCAGCGCCTGATCGCTCAGCGTAGGCGATCCGTAAGGAACACCGCCCAACGAAACGGCACTCCGCACCAGCGGATGATCTGGGGCTATACGCGAAGAGTTGAGCCTTGTGGAGCGGGGAGCCACCTCCGAGTGTACATTTCTCACGATTTCATCAAGTATTTCCCTGTTGTCATAACATTCATTGGAGCGCACATCCACCACCATCCTGCACTCGTCGGGCACGACATTATGCTGCGTACCCGCCTGTATCATCGTCAAGTTCATCCTGACAGCACCCAGCAAAGGAGACACGCGCCCGAAGCGATAGGTGCGGAACCAATGCACATCAGACAAAGCCTCGTATATGGCATTGACACCTTCATCGCGCGCTGCATGCCCCGACTTCCCGCGGGCGATGACATCGAGCACCATCAGACCTTTCTCGGCAATGGCAGGCTGCATGTCTGTCGGCTCTCCGACAATGGCTACATCTATCGGAGGCAACAGGGGAAGGACACGCTCCACCCCGTTCCCACCGGAAACCTCCTCTTCGGCCGAGGCCAGATAAACAAGATTCCAAGGCACTTCCTCCCGATCGGCAAGCAAAAGGAATGTCTGCATCAGAGACACAAGGCCTCCTCCGCAGTCATTGCTGCCCAATCCATAAAGCCGGCCTTCATGAATTACCGGATTAAAGGGATCGTACGTCCACGCCGCCGTGGGCCGCACGGTATCAATATGCGCATTCAGCAAAAGCGTGGGACATCCCTCACGAAAACGGTCCGGCAAGCACCAGACATTATTGGCCTCACGCCGCACGGTATGATGGCATGAACGCAGATATTTCTCGATGAAATCGGCTTTTTTCTCTTCTTCACGGCTCACGGCCGGAATGCTCAACAGGTCGGCCAACAAACGGACAGCCTCATCGGCTTTCTCTCTGATTCGGTTCCTTTCCATAAACTTTCTCCGTATTGCGACCCGCTATTCCAGAACGTAGGCACGAATAATGACGACATCCGTGTGGGGCCGGTCGCAGGTGTCGGTCTCTACCTGCTGCATCTCGTCAACCACTTCAAGTCCTTCGACCACTTGTCCGAAAACCGTGTACTGCCCGTCCAGATAAGGAGTTCCGCCTTCCGAGCCATAGACGGCTTCCATCTCGGGAGTAATGGTGCAGCGCCCCTGTGTCATCTCCTCCACCAAGGTCCGCATCTCGGAGATGGAGCGGGAGCCGAAACGCTGTCCCCAGACAATATAAAACTGCGACCCGCTGCTACGGCGCTCAGGATTTACATCATCGCCTTCACGGGCAGCTGCCACGGCACCGCAACGATGGAACAGAGAGGGTATGCGTATCTCGGCAGGAAGCGTATAATCAGGGCCACCCTCACCAAGGATCTTCCCGGCAGGAGCCTCGCGGGAATCGGGATCGCCCGCTTGTACCATGAAACGCTTGATGACGCGATGGAACAGCAAACCATCATAATAGCGGTCGCGTACGAGACGGAGAAAATTATCACGATGGAGCGGCGTTTCATTGGAAAGGGCAATCGTGATGTTTCCCATAGTGGTTTCAAGCCGCACCCGAACGGTATCGGCCGGTGTCGCAGCGGTTTCATTTACAGCTATCAGGACAAACAGCAAACAACAAAAAATTCTATTCATTCTTCCGGATTTTATCATGAAGGATTTTCTTTCAAACCAAACCCTCGTCATTGAAGTATTCCTTTTCCTCTTCGCTGAGAGAATCAGGAGAACGACGGACATCCTCGTCATTTTTACGGGCATAACGGCTGACACTGAGAATCATGCCAAAATATACACAGCAAATAAGAGTGGACGTTCCGCCCCGGCTGATGAGCGGCAACGGCTGGCCGGTGACAGGGAAAAGCCCTACGGCAACAAGCATGTTGAGTATGGCCTGCGACACGAGCAAGAGCGCAAGCCCCATCGTGAGAAAGGCCGGAAAACTGCGTTCGCAGCGGCTGGCAATGCGTCCGGCCCGGAAAAGCAGGACCACATAGAGAAAAACGACAAGGACAGCTCCCCATACCCCCATTTCCTCAATGATGATGGCATAGATGAAGTCCGAATAAGCCTGGCTCAGGAAATCGCGCTCAACGGAATTTCCCGGCATCTTCCCCACAAAGTTGCAGGAAGCTATCGCTATCGCGGCATGCCCCACCTGCCCGTTTTTGTCAAGATCAAAATCCTTCGGGGCAATGACCTTATCGTCTCCATGACTGGCAAAACGGGATTTCCACGTGCCGAGACGGTGAAGCACAGGAAGATCATAGAACTTGCTGTCTTCGGGAAGCGTGGAAACTGTCAGAACGACAACCGCAGCTACCGCCGCAAAGAATCCCAGCAATTTGCCGAGCTGTATGAGAGAGACACGGCCGATGAACATCATGACAAAAACCACTCCGCACAGAAGCGCGGCGGTGGAGAGATTCTCGGTGACAATAAGGGCACTGACGAAGCCTGTGACAATCAGCACATATTTAAAGGCACGGCGGTCGGCCCCCTTTTCCTGCTGCATGGCCGCCAGAATAAGAGCCACGGTGATGACCACCGTCCCTTTCGCGAACTCTGACGGCTGAAAACTGAAGAAACCAAGCGTAAGCCAACGACCGGCCCCGTTCTCGCTGACTCCGATGAGAAGCGTAAGCACAAGCAGAACAATGGAAACAGGCAGAAAAACAACCGGAATGATCTTGAAGAAACGGCAGGGAATACTGTGAAACAGCAATGTGACACAGGTACCGAGGCCCAGCATGACAGCCTGCTTGACAAGCGGAGCCATGAAATCTCCGCTCTTATAGGCCAACGTGCTGCCTGCACTGAACACTTCAACCAGAGAAATCATGCAAAGCAGGAAAAACACGATCCAGATGACACTGTCACCCTGGAAAATCTTGTGCGAGGGAATGGCGGGCATAGAAATAGAGTGTTTTAAGTTTTAGTAAAGACGGGAGCGTACCAGGCTCTTGAACTGCTCGCCACGGTCTTCCATATTGCGGAAAAGGTCGAAACTGGCGCAACAGGGACTCAACAGTACGGTATCGCCGGGGCGAGCCAAAGCGGCACAAGCCTCCACGCAATCTTTCATGGAAGAAGTGTCGGCCACGGGAAGTCCGAGCCCGTCGAAAACGGAATGCAGCTTCTCATTGTCAGCTCCGAGATAGACCAGCGCACGGCAGCGGGAACGGACAAGAGGAAGAATCTGCGCATAATCGTTGCCCTTGTCTTTTCCGCCAAGGATGAGAACCACCGGTGTCGTCATGGCATCAAGAGCACAATAGCAGGCATCCACATTGGTAGCTTTAGAGTCATTGACATAATGTACTCCGTCAACCGTGCAGACTTTCTCCAGACGATGCTCCACACCGGGGAAGTCGGACAAACCGGCTTTGACCGTCTCGGGCGGCACTCCGGCCGACAGTGTCGCAAGGGCAGCAGCCTGGGCGTTGCGCAGATTATGCTTTCCGGCCAGGGAAAGAGCAGATAAAGGCATCCGGAAATCAAAGGGAGCGGGAAGAACAAGATCTTCACCTTCCACGTAGGCGGCGGCTTCCGATACCTGTTTGTCCGAGAAGGGCAGAACACGGCCCGCCACATCATAGCGGGGCAACTCTACCGGGATATATTCGTCCTGAGCCCAATAGATAAAAGAATCCTCCGGACGCTGGTTACGCAGAATGCGCATCTTGGAATCAACATAGTTCTGCATCCGGAAACCATACCGGTCCAGATGGTCGGGCGTTATATTGAGCAAGACGGCAATGTCGGCCCGGAAGTCATACATGTGGTCGAGCTGGAAGGAGGAAAGTTCAATAACGTACCAGTCGCAAGCCTCCTCAGCCACCTGCAAGGCAAAACTACGGCCGATGTTTCCGGCCAGCCCGACACGGAAACCAGCCTTGTCAAGGATGTGCCAGATAAGAGAAGTGGTGGTGGTTTTCCCGTTGCTGCCGGTAATGCAGACCGTACGGGCCGAGGTATAGCGGGCGGCAAACTCGATATCGCTGATCACGGGAATGCCCCGTTCCGCCACTTTCCGCACCACCGGAGCCTCGTCGGGAATTCCCGGACTCTTTATCACCTCGTCGGCCGCAAGGATTCTCTCCTCGCTATGTCCGCCTTCCTCCCAGGCTAACCCGGCTCGGTCCAACATCGCCTTATAGCTGTCCTTGATGGTTCCTCCGTCAGACACAAAAACCTCATGTCCCTTCTTCTGTGCCAGGATAGCTGCCCCCACTCCACTTTCGGCAGCTCCCAATATAACGATTCGGCTCATTTCCTATTTTATTTTTATCTGATTTTCAAAGTAATGATAGTAGCGGCAGCCAACAAAATGGAAGTTATCCAGAAACGCACGGTAATTTTCGACTCGTGCCAGACACCCCGCGGCCAGTTCCCGAAAACATAACGGCAGCCGGGAACGAGTTGTTCGGGCAAGGTACGGAAATTGTCATGAATCGGTGTCCGCTTGAATATACGCTGGCAGATTCCTTTCCGCTTGCCCCACTTGAAATACTCCACCTGTAGGATGACACTCAGGCTCTCGATCAGGAAAACACCGCACAGAATGGGGATGAGCAGTTCCTTGTGTATGATGATGGCCAGTACGGCTATGAGGCCGCCGATGGTAAGCGATCCGGTATCTCCCATGAATATCTGGGCCGGATAGGCATTGTACCACAGAAATCCGATGAGGGCCCCCACCATCGCACAGATGAAGATGACGAGTTCCTGTGATCCGGGAATGTACATGACATTCAGATATCCGGCAAATTCTATATGGCTGGAAACGTATGCCAATATGCCCAGCGCGATACAGATGATCGCCGAATTTCCCGCTGCCATGCCGTCCATGCCGTCATTGAGATTCGCTCCGTTGGAAACCGCCGTAATGACAAAAACGGTTACGAGCACAAACAGGATCCACCCGGCCATAGTCTTATACTTGCCACAGAAAGAGACCAGTTCCGTATAATCAAGATTGTTGTTTTTAAAGAAAGGAATGGTAGTCTTGGTCGACTTGACGGCTTCGCTCTTATGGGCAATTTCCGTGACATTTCCGTTTTGCCGCACCGTTATGTTTTCCCGAATCACCGCATCGGGGCTCAAGTAGAGTGTCAGCCCCACGAAAAGGCCTAACAGGACTTGTCCTACAATCTTGTAGCGTCCGGGCAGTCCTTCCTTGTTCTTTCTGTAATTCTTGATATAATCGTCCAGAAATCCCAACAGACCGAGCCAAACCGTAGTGACGAGCATCAGAATCATATAAATATTCCGCAAGCGTCCCAGCAGCAGACACGGCACGAGGATGGACACAATGATGATGATACCGCCCATCGAGGGGACGTTTTTCTTCTGCACACCGAAAGGATCGACTGAGGCATCACGCTGCACCTCGCTGATGTTGTGCCGCTTCATCCATTTGATGAAATACTCGCCGAACCAGGCCGATATGACCAGTGCCAGCATCATAGCCAGCAGAGAACGGAACGAGATGTACGACCAGAGCCCCGAGCCGGGGACCCCGAACTGCTCCAGGAATCTGAAAAAATAGTATAGCATATACCTTGATGTTAGGTTGTATAAATGTCAGATACCGAATGCGGCCCTCACCTCCTCATGGTCGTCAAAATGGGTTTTCTCTCCTTTGATTTCCTGATAAGGCTCATGTCCTTTTCCGGCCACGAGGATCACATCGCCGGATGCCGCCATCATCACCGCGGCGCGGATGGCCTCGCGGCGGTCAACGATGGAGATCACTTTGGTCCGCTGCTCCTCGTCCAGTCCGGCCAGCATATCGTCGATGATCGCCTGCGGATCCTCGAAACGCGGATTGTCGCTCGTGATGATGACACGGTCGCTACGGTTGGCCGCCTCACGGGCCATCAAGGGGCGCTTGCCCTTGTCACGGTTTCCGCCGGCTCCGCAGACGGTGATCACCCTTCCCTTGCCCTTCGTCACTTCGGCAATGGCCGTCAGCACATTCTCAAGGGCATCGGGCGTGTGGGCATAGTCGATGATGGCACTGACCCCTTTGGGAGACCGGATGGCTTCGAAACGGCCGTTCACAGGGTGCAGCGTGGAAAGCACCCGCAGCACCTCGTCCCTGTCGCCTCCCAGCATGACGGCCGCTCCGTAAACGGCCAGCAGGTTGGAAACATTGAAACGGCCCACAAAACGAACACTCACCTCGCGACCGTCCATGTCGAGCAACATTCCCTCGATGGACTCTTCGAGAATGCGGCCTTTGAAGTCGGCCGCCGTACGTGTGGAATAAGTACGCACCTGTGCCTGCGTGTTCTGCACCATCACACCGCCGTTCCGGTCGTCGGCATTCGTCACGGCAAACGCATCGCGCGGCAGCAAGTCGAAGAAGGCCTTCTTGGCATCGCGGTAGTTATCGAAAGTCTTGTGATAGTCCAGATGATCGCGCGTCAGATTCGTAAAGATACCTCCGGCAAAACGCAGGCCTCCAATGCGTTTCTGGTGAATGGCATGGGAGCTGCACTCCATAAAGACATACTCGCAGCCGGCGGCCACCATACGGGCCAGCAACTCATTCAGTGTGACAAGGTCCGGCGTGGTATGGTCCGTCGGCAAAGCCTCGCCGTCTATGTAGTTGCACACCGTGGAGCACAGGCCGCACTTGTATCCGAGCGCCCTGAACAAATGGTAGAGCAATGTAGCCACGGTGGTCTTTCCGTTCGTTCCGGTCACACCCACCAACCGCAGCCGCTCCGTCGGCCGACCGAAGAAAGCCGTTGCCGCTTCGCCCGCCACAGCCTCGGTATCGGCCACGCGCACGAAGGTGACTCCCTCCGGAGCCTCCGCGCTCACCGGCCCGCTCACCAGCACGGCCGCAGCGCCTTTCTCAATGGCCTTGCTTATATATTCGTGTCCGTCGGTAAGCGTTCCTTTCACCGCCACGAACAAGTCTCCCGGTCTCACCTTGCGCGAGTCTATGCTGACTCCCGTGATATCTTTCTCCAGATTGCCACGGGCTTCCGTGAGGCATACATTCTTCAAGATTTCAGACAATTTCATTGCCGTTATGTTTTTAGTTGTTCCTATTCTTTTTTTCCATATCGTCCTCTGTCGGCAGTCCGGCAGCACCGGTGGACGGCCGTTCCGTCCTCAAAGTATCGGTCCGCGGCTTCGGCCTCCGGTCTTTTTCCGTTTCCAGCACCAGTTCCACCCTTTCTCCGCGCTTGATGGCATGGCCCGGTGGCAAGCTCTGCTTCACAACGCGCCCCACTCCGGACACTTTTACACGCAAACCCAGCTTTTCCAGCCGGAACATGGCATCACGCAGGCCGTAGCCCGTCATGTCTGGCATAGTGCCGTCCTGCCGGCGCGCGCGAACCAGACTGATACCGGCACTGCCCGAAGCTCCTTCTCCCCACAGGGGATCGGTGCCGTCTTCGTCAAAATCAGCAATATAGTCCATGCCCAGATCACTCAACACGGCCTGCGTAGCCCGGACATTGCCCGCCCCCACTACGGGAAACTTGCATTTCACCGTATCGCGGGCCCGGCTATAATCTTCCACGCAATGCTGCGCCATTACCGTCTCGGCCACCCGGCGGAACACCGGAGCACACTGGAGCCCGCCCGAGGCCGGAGCCCCTTTCTGTATGCAGACAATGCAGGAATAAAGAGGTTTCTCGGAAGGATAGTAGCCGGCAAAGGAGACCAGATACTGCGAGGCGAAACCCGCCCGGGTCCATATCTGCGCCGTTCCGGTCTTTCCGGATGCATGGAAGAGCGGCGAACCGGCTTTCTTGCCCAGTCCGATGCTCACCACCTGCTCCAGACAGGTACGGATATTCTTCACAGCCTCCGGACGTGCCATCCGCTCGCGAAGCACCTCTACCGGAAATTCGCGCACTACCTCGCCGTTCTTCAGGATGGCCTTCACCAGACGGGGCCGCATCAGCTTTCCGTTATTGGCAATGCCGTTATAGAAGTTCAGTGTGCTGATGGGCGGTATCTGCGTCTCATATCCTATGCTCATCCAAGGCAATGCCGTATTGGACCAGTTGGATTTGTCGGGCAGAGGCTTGCGGATACGGGGCCGGGCATAGCCGGGGATGGGCAGTTTCAAATCCTCGGCAACACCTATGCGATACAGTCCGTCCACAAACTTTCCGGGGTTCTTGCCGTAATGACGGTCAATGAGCACACTCACACCGATGTTGGACGACTTCTGCAAGATCTGTGGCACCGTCAGACGGCCGTAACCGCCCGAGCGCCAGTTGTGGTCACGCATCTGGCGCTTGTGCATCTCCATGATGCCTCCGCCCACGTCCACATAGTCGTCCATCGTGATATAGCCGTCATCCATCGCCACGAGGAAGGACATGGGCTTGAACACCGATCCCGGCTCGTACAGGTTGCTCACAGCCGCGGCATTCACTTCCTGATAGACTCCCTCTTCCAGTTTTTTCAGGCTCACCATTGCCTTGATGTCGCCTGTAGCCACCTCCATGAGGATGCAGACCCCCGAATTGGCGTTGATCTCGACCAGCTTGTCGCGCAACGCCTTCTCGCAGACGTCCTGCATGTTGATGTCTATCGTGGTCTGGACATCGCATCCGTCCTCGGCGGGACGGTCTATGATGGGGAGCTTTTTGTGCATCACCTTCTGGTAATGGAACGTGCCCGGCTTGCCCCGCAGCACCGAGTCGAAACTCAGCTCCAGCCCGCAACGGGCGGAGTCCTTGCCCTTGTACAGGTCGCCGATGGTACGGATGGCCAGCCGCCCGAAGGGATTCTTGCGCGTCTTGTATTCCTCTACATGAAAGCCGCCCCAGTTCGACGAATAACGGAACAAGGGGAGCTTCTTCACCTCCCGGTACTGGATATAGGTCACACGGCGCGGATAGAGCGGCCAATGGTGGCCCTCCTTCCGGCGTCCCTCCCTCAGATGGCGGCGGAACTCCTGCGGGTCGATGTCGGGAAACAGGCGGTGCATGCCCTCGCAGATGCTGTCCATCTTACAATCCAGCAGCGAGTCGCGCCGGGCCTGATCCTTGGCGCGGCGCTTCGGATGCTTCTCCCACGACATGAAGTCCATGAACATCTTGTATTCGGGGAGAGAAGCCGCCAGCACCTGCCCGTCGGCCGCCAGGATGTTGCCGCGCGTAGGCGGCAGCGGGCGGTCCAGCCTCACCTGCGAGGCCTTCACCTCCAGCCAATAGTCCCGCTTCACCGTCATCGTATAGACAGCCTTCGCCACTACAGCCACTCCCAGCAGCACCATGACAACGGTCACGATGAAATAGCGGGGCATCACTTTTTTCTGGGGAAAGATCATTATTCTTCTATTTTTAATCGGTACAACGGTACGTTCGAGGTTTGCAGGGAGGTATCTCTCAGGTTTTCCTCCACATTGCTGCGCCGCGTCATTTCCTTCAGCTGGCTCGAAAGGGTCAGCGTCTTGTAGCGACGGTCCAGCAAGGTGTCGGCCAGATGCTGTCCACGGATCATTTCCTGCTGGCAGGCATACCGGTTGCTCACATACACGATGGCCAGCAGCGAGAGAAACAGAATGTACAATATCTGCCGGCGAAACCAGCGGGCGGCCAGGATGTCTCCACCCAGAATCGAGCGCAACGACATGCTGATGTGCTCCTGCTCGTCGTCGCCTCCCGTGAGACGCAAAAAGGCCTTGCGGGCTTTGCGGTCCCGCTCATCCTCACGGCTGCCGTCACCGGGAGCCGGCCGTCCGACGGGAATCTGTCCGCCGTTCCTCTCCTTTGTTTCTTCCATTCCTCTTTCAGTTTTTGGCCGTTTCACCGGCGTTTTCAGATCTTTTCGGCAATTCTCAGCTTGGCGCTCCGGCTGCGCGGATTACGCTCCAGTTCGGTCTCGCCGGGCACTATCACCTTGTTGCGTACAGGCCTTACAGGCGAGAGGCGGTTGCCGAAAAAGTCCTGCTCCACCTTGCCCTCCACATTGCCCGAGCGCATGAAATTCTTGACCATGCGGTCTTCTAACGAATGATAGGTCAGCACTACCAGCCGCCCGCCGGGCCGCAATACGTCGAGCGCGGCGCGCAACATCTCTTCCAGCGCGTCCATCTCGTGGTTCACCTCGATGCGCAACGCCTGGAAGGCCTTGGCCATATCCTTTTTCTCTCTGTCGCGCCCCATCAGCGGACGGAGCGCGGCCACGAGCGCCTCCACCGTCTCCACGGGAGCCCCGGCACGGGCACGTACCAGCGCAGCGGCCACACGGCGGCCGTTCTTCAACTCGCCGTAAAGAGTAAAGATGCGAGCCAGTTCCTCCTCGGAATAGCCGTTCACCACATCGGCGGCCGTCATTCCGGCCCTCCCGTTCATGCGCATGTCCAACGGGGCTTCGAAACGGAAGGAGAAACCGCGCTGCTCCGCATCGAAATGGTGGCTCGACACTCCAAGGTCGGCCAGCAGACCGTCCACCGCCGTCACGCCATAGTAGCGCATCCAGTTTTTCAGGTAACGGAAATTGCTCCTCACGAACATGAACCGCCCGTCACCCTCCGGAATGTTGCGTTCGGCATCGGCATCCTGGTCAAAACTGTACAGGCTGCCGTCCTCACCCAGACGGGAAAGGATTTCGCGGCTGTGGCCGCCGCCACCAAAGGTGACGTCCAAATACACACCGTCGGAACGGATCTGAAGCGCGTCCACACTGTCCTTCAGCAGGACTGGCACATGATAGGTCGGGGCTGTCGTAATCATCGGTCGGAAGTTCTGATTTTATATCGGATTATCTTTGTCTGCGGCCTCATCCCTTCCGCCGGCCGCCATCAGGCGTTCCAGAGCGGCACCGAAGTCCGCAGACTCTACAAAGGGCCGCTCCATGCGTTCCCTGCTCCACAGTTCCAGACGGTCGTCCATGCCTACAAAGACCAGTTCGTGGACGATGCCGGCTGCCTGCAACAGGCGCTTCGGGATGAGAAAACGACCGCTCGCGTCCAGACCGAACACCTCGGCATCGGCCATGAACTGGCGCAACAGCATGGCCTCACGCGGATTCCAACGGTTCAGCCGACGGCGCAACTCATCCACTTCCCGTTCCCACACTTTGCGCGGATAGACCACCAGACAAGGCTCGTACACATCGCGGCGCAGCACAAATTCCTGCTCCTCCGCAGACAACTGCCTGCGGTAAGCCGACGGAAAGAACACACGGCCCTTCACATCTGTCCTGGCGGGTATGGTACCGGAGAAACGCATCATTTTTCTAAAAGAAAATTCAAAAGTACTAATTCCCCTCCACATTTCCCCACCTGCCGGTATTTTTTTTTCAAAAACCTTTATCTTTTTATTTTAACAAATAGACAAACGTTTTATTTACAGAAAATTATCATCAAGTTCTCATTGTGGGGCAATAATAAGAAAAAAAAGACGGTCCGGTCTTGGGAATACACAGTTTTTCTGCCCCGGAAAAAGGGTGTCCGCCGTTTCACGTTTGGCGTCGATAAGCAAAACAACCCCACGGGATAAAATGTAAACGAAGGTTAATTAACATTTGCTTTTCGCCCGCCGATGCAGTATATTTGCACCAGCAAAGTAGAAGAACCCTGAAAAGCCGCCTATCGGGCGGTTTTTTTCGTCGCTTAACGTGAAAAAAACATCCTATCTTTTTTAAAAAAGGTCCTATCTTGTTCAAAAAAGATACTATGTTTTTCAAAAAAGGTCCGGTCCCGGAATTTTTCCGAAAAACCTCTAAGTTAAACTTTCGGTATATACGTTAAATTAATTGTAAATTAAAAATTAGCAATTAGTAATTGAAAATGATGAATTGCTAATTGCTAATTCCTAATTGCTAATTACATAAAAAATGCGTACCTTTGCTCATTGCGAAACATCAGTTCAAACAAAAAACATAAAAAAACATGGGAAAGAAAGCTCTCTTAATGATTCTTGACGGCTGGGGCATCGGCAGCCACGGCCAGGGTGACGTGATCTTCCAGACACCCACCCCGTTCATGGACTCGCTCGCCGCCAACTATCCGCACTCGCAGCTGCTCGCCTCGGGCGAGAACGTAGGTCTGCCCGACGGACAGATGGGCAATTCCGAAGTGGGCCATCTCAACATCGGTGCGGGACGCATCGTCTATCAGGATCTGGTGAAGATCAACCGTGCCTGTGCCGACGGTTCCATCCTTCGCAACCCCGAAATCGTGAAGGCCTACAGCTATGCCAAAGAACAGGGCAAGAGCGTTCATCTGATGGGACTGACCTCCGACGGCGGCGTACACTCCTCGCTGGACCATCTCTTCAAGCTCGTGGAAATTTCCGGCGAATACGGTGTGGCCGGACGCACGTACGTACACTGCTTCATGGACGGCCGTGACACCGACCCCAAGAGCGGCAAGGGTTTCATCGAGGCCCTGACGGCCAAATGCGCCGAAACCGGCGCCCACGTGGCCTCCATCATCGGCCGCTTCTATGCCATGGACCGCGACAAACGCTGGAACCGTGTGAAGGTGGCTTACGACCTGCTCGTGGAAGGCAAGGGACGCGCCGTGGCGGACATGGCAGCCGGCGTACAGAGCTGCTACGACACGGACAGCGAGGAACACAAGAACACGGACGAATTCATGGAACCGCTCGTCAACGCCAACGTGGACGGACGCATCCGGGAAGGCGACGTGGTCATCTTCTTCAACTACCGCAACGACCGCGCCAAAGAGCTGACCGTGGTGCTGACGCAGCAGGACATGCCCGAAGAAGGCATGCACACGATCCCAGGCCTGCAATACTTCTGCATGACTCCCTACGACGCCTCCTTCAAAGGGGTACACATCCTCTTCCCGAAAGAGAACGTGGAGAACACGCTCGGCGAATACATCGCCTCGAAAGGCCTGAAACAGCTGCACACGGCCGAGACGGAGAAATACGCCCACGTGACTTTCTTCTTCAACGGCGGACGCGAAACTCCCTACGAAGGCGAAGACCGCATCCTGGTGGCTTCGCCGAAAGTGGCCACCTATGACCTCCAGCCCGAAATGTCGGCCTACGAGGTGAAGGACAAGCTCTGCGCCGCTATCCGTGAGAACAAATACGACTTTATCGTGGTCAACTTCGCCAACGGCGACATGGTGGGCCACACCGGTATCTATCCCGCCATCGAGAAAGCGGTGAAGGCTGTGGACGAATGCGTCAGAGACGTGGTGACCGCCGCCAACGAGACAGACTACGAGACAATCATCATTGCCGACCACGGCAATGCGGACAACGCCCTCAACGCCGACGGAACTCCCAATACGGCCCACTCGCTCAACCCCGTCCCCTTCATCTACGTGACGGAGAACAAGAACGCCACGGTCAAGGACGGTGTGCTGGCCGATGTGGCTCCGAGCATTCTCCATATCATGGGCCTGCCCCAACCGGAAGAAATGACGGGAAAGGACCTGATTGCCGACTGACGGCCACAGGGGACCACTTAGTAGTCACCTCCACTGAATAAAAGAACGGGAGGCGGCCTGCGGATGAATATCCGAGTGCCGCCTCCCGCTGTTATTTCCGGAATGGCAAAAGTCAGTCGGCCAGTGCCTGCCGGATATCGGCCAGAATGTCCTCGACATCCTCGATACCTACAGACAGGCGGATCAGGTCGGGAGCCACTCCGGCCTCGCGCAGCTGCTCGTCGGAAAGCTGGCGGTGGGTATGGCTGGCCGGATGGAGCACACAGGTACGGGCATCGGCCACATGCGTCACGATGCAGATCATCTTCAGACGGTCCATGAAACGAATGGCATCCTCGCGGGTACCTTTCAGCCCGAAGGCTATCACTCCGCAACCGCCGTCGGGCAGATACTTGCGGGCCCGTTCATGATGCGGGTCATCGGGCAGACCGGCATAGCTCACCCACGCCACACGCGGATCGTCATGGAGAAAAGCAGCCACGGTCTGCGCGTTCTCGCAATGGCGCTTCATGCGCAGGTGCAGCGTTTCGAGGCCCAGATTGAGCAGGAAGGCGTTCTCGGGACTTTGGATGGAACCGAGATCGCGCATGAGCTGGGCCGTGGCTTTGGTGATGTAGGCACCGGCACCGAAACTCTCGGCATAGGTCAGGCCGTGATAGCTCTCGTCGGGACGGCAAAGGCCGGGAAACTTGTCGGCATGGGCCATCCAGTCGAACTTGCCGCTGTCAACGATACATCCGCCCACGGCCGTGGCATGGCCGTCCATGTATTTCGTGGTGGAATGGGTCACGATGTCGGCGCCCCACTCGAACGGCCGGCAGTTGATGGGCGTGGCGAACGTATTGTCCACAATGAGGGGCACGCCGTGGGCATGGGCCATGCGGGCAAAGCGCTCGATGTCGAAGATCTTGCCGCCGGGGTTGGAGATGGTCTCACCGAAGAAACATTTCGTGTTGGGACGGAAGGCCTTCTCTATTTCCTCGTCCGTGGCTTCGGGATCGATGAAAGTGCACTCTATCCCCATCTTCTTCATGGTCACACCGAAGAGGTTATACGTTCCGCCGTAAATCGTGCCGGACGAGATGAAATGGTCGCCGGCCTCGCAAATATTGAAAACGGCATAGAACGAAGCTGCCTGCCCGCTTGATGTGAGCATGGCCGCCACGCCGCCTTCGAGCGCCGCGATCTTGGCCGCCACGGCATCGTTGGTGGGGTTTTGCAAACGGGTATAAAAATAGCCCGTGTCCTTCAGATCGAAAAGACGGGCCATCTGTTCGCTGTTGTCATACTTGAAAGTCGTGCTCTGATAGATGGGGAGCACGCGCGGCTCTCCCTTCTTGGGGGTCCACCCTGCCTGAACGCAAAGGGTTCCCCGGTGTTTCTTTTCTGCCATACTGTTCTTATTCTTTTTTTCAGATTCCACCTATACAAAAAGGATGTGCACGCACTCACATCCTTTATTTTCAATTCATTGTCCGGCTTCGGGAGAAACGGCAAGGCCTGCGCCCTCCGCTCTGTCCGTGCGGCACACACAGAATAGCGCTATTTTTTCGCGGTCATCTTCTCGCTCAGGATGTGCCAGCGAGGTTGCTGTCCTTTTGTTCTGGCCAGATAGCCGGCCCTTTGTTTCCGGTCCGTATTCGCTTTGGCCTGCTCGCGCTCGCCATGACCGCGGTCCGCCCATTCGGACATGCCGTAATAATTGCCGGAGGAAGGATCGAGCAACTGAAGTTCGGGAAGAACTCCGCCTTCGGCATCACGCAACGGCGACACGGACGTGCCCACATTGCTGACTTCTACCCGGGCTATACCGGAACGGATGATATCAATTTCCTTGGCGGCGGCGTATGAAAGGTCCACGATGCCTCCCTTGCGGAAAGGACCACGGTCGGTGACCTTCACGACGACCTCGCGCCCGTTCTTCACATTGCGCACCTTCAGCAGGGTGCCGAAAGGAAGCGTCCGGTGGGCACAAGTCAGGCTGTCACGGTGATAGCGCGAGCCATCGCTGGTACGGCGGCCGTGAAACCTGTTTCCATAATAGGAAGCATCGCCGACAGACTGGGCCTCGGCAACGGTGCAGGTGAACAACAGAAGGGTCGATACAATAAAAAACAATAATCTTAATCTCATCATCTATGTGTTAGCTCGCGAAGGGCGGAAGGTGCGTGTACCGAAGTCTGTAGAGACACTTCCGCCGGAATTCAGGGGTGTGGATACAACCTGCCGCTGTCCTGCTTCTTGCCAACCGGAAAGAAATGGTTCCTGCACAAGATCATATCCGCTTCGCGATGTTTTCGGGTGCGAAATTACAAATTTTGAACCATTTAGCAAAATATTTATCATTTACGACCGCGACTTTAACGTTTCGAGACCCGCCGGATGCGGCTTTCCCGCCTCTCTCCCGAAAGCCGCATCCGCAGTTTCCGTCTACCCCGCCCGGCCATGCGGAAAGCACCGTCCACAAAGGGCATCCGGCCTTGCGGTGCCCTCCGGAACCGCACCTGAAGAAAATGACCGGCGCACCGGACAAAGACCCGCCAACCGGCTGCTGCACAGGAGAGCAACTTTTAACATACCGGAGAGTTGCGGAAAATAGAAAAACGGACATTTATTTTGCCTTTCTCCGGCCATGTGCTATCTTTGCAAAAAATATTCTATGCCTTATATATATATACTGACATTCCTGTTGCTTTTTGTTTCCGGAAAAAGCGCGGCGCAGGATGCGTATCCCTCCGCCCTGCCCTCCATGACCGTCATTGCCACGGACGGAACGGAAACGGAAGAGACGGCCTTTGACGGATCGGCTCCCATGACGGCTGTGTTCCGGGCCATGCCGCAGCATACGGGAGATTACGAGCCACACTACGAGTGGCGCTTCTCCCGTCAGGGACAGGAAAAGCCCTTCCTCATACGCTACGAGGAAGACACCCGCTATACATTCACCGAGAGCGGCAGTTTTGCCATCGAGCTTTACATCAGTTTCGTACAAGGCACGGACACCATAGAATATGTCACGGACGAACCTTTCACCGTGACCATCAGCGAATCGAAAATGGAACTGCCCAACGCCTTCACCCCCAACGGGGACGGAATCAACGACATTTTCAAGGTCAAGGAAGGATACAAAAGCATTGTCTCGTTCGAGGCCAAGGTGTTCAACCGCTGGGGCAAGAAGCTCTATGAATGGAACGACATAGAAGGCGGCTGGGACGGACGCAGCGGCGGGAAGAATGTTCCCGACGGCGCCTATTATCTGATTGTCAAGGCGCGCGGTGCCGACGGCAAAAACTATGACGTGAAGAAAGTGATCAACATCCTGCGCGGCTTCAGCGACAAAGGAGGACTGACGGAATAATAGAGGAATGAAGACAAACGAAGATGAAAAGATAGAAATATTCGGGGCCCGCGTCCACAACCTGAAAAACGTGGACGTGACCTTGCCCCGCCACAGCCTGTCCGTCATCACCGGCCTGAGCGGGTCGGGTAAGTCTTCTCTGGCTTTCGACACACTCTATGCCGAGGGACAGCGGCGCTACATCGAGACTTTCTCCGCATACGCCCGCAACTTTCTCGACAATCTGGAACGACCGGATGTAGACAAGATCACGGGCCTGAGCCCGGTCATCTCGATAGAGCAGAAAACCACGAACAAGAATCCGCGCTCTACGGTGGGAACCGTGACCGAGATTTACGATTTCCTGCGCCTGCTCTTCGCCCGGGCCGGTGATGCCTACAGCTATGTCACGGGACAGCGGATGGTGAAATACACGGAGGAACAGATTCTCCGGCTCATCCTTTCCCACTACGGGGACCACAGGGTCTACCTGCTGGCTCCGCTCGTCCGCAACCGGAAAGGACACTACAAGGAACTCTTCGAGACGGTACGCAAGAAAGGATTTCTCACCGTGCGCGTGGACGGCGAGATACGCGAGGTGACAAAAGGCATGAAGGTGGACCGCTACAAGAACCACGACATCGAAGTGGTCATCGACAAACTCGTGGTACACGAAAAAGACGGGGAGCGGCTGCGCAAAAGCGTGGCGCAAAGCATGCAGCAGGGCAACGGACTGATGACCGTGCTGGATGCCGCAGACAACTCCGCCCGCTTCTTCTCCAAACTGCTGATGTGTCCCGAAAGCGGTATCTCCTACCGGGAGCCCGCACCACACAACTTCTCGTTCAACTCCATGAGCGGAGCCTGTCCCAAGTGCAAGGGACTGGGATATGTATCGGTCATCGACCGCGAAAAGGTGGTGCCCCATCCCGAACTCAACATCCGGAACGGTGCCCTGGCCCCGATCGGGAAATACAGAAACTCTCTCATATTCTGGGAAATCGAAGCCGTTCTGCTCCGCTATGACTGCGATCTGACCACTCCCGTAGCGAACATTCCGGAAGAGGCGCTCGACGAGATATTCAACGGAACGACCGACCGGCTTCGCATCCCCGCCGCCATCGCCCACACCACGGACGATTACTACGTGGAATTCGGCGGACTGGTGAAATACATCCGGCAGATGGCCGATGCCGAAATGACGGCCGCCGCCCAGAAATGGGCCGAGCAGTTCTCACGGACGGACGTCTGCCCCGCCTGCCGGGGAGCACGCCTCAACCGCGAGGCCCTCAGCTACCGGTTCTGCGGAAAAAACATCCACGAACTCTCCACGATGGACATCGCCGAACTCTACGAATGGCTGGAAGGCATCGAAGAACGACTCGAAACCAAGCAGCGCGCCATCGCCACGGAAATCCTGAAGGAGCTGCGCACCCGCCTGAAATTCCTGCTCGACGTGGGACTGGACTATCTCTCGCTCAGCCGGGCCACCATGACTCTCTCGGGCGGCGAGAGCCAGCGCATACGTCTGGCCACACAGATAGGCTCCCAGCTTGTCAATGTGCTCTACATTCTGGACGAGCCGAGCATCGGACTGCACCAGCGCGACAACGTGCGCCTCATCCGGTCGCTCAAGGAACTGCGCGATACCGGAAACACCGTCATCGTTGTGGAGCACGACAAGGACATGATGCTGGCAGCGGACTATATCGTGGACATGGGTCCCCATGCCGGACGCTTGGGCGGAGAAGTCGTATTCCAAGGAACTCCGCAGGAAATGCTGCAACGCTCCACGCTTACGGCCGACTTCCTGAACGGCCGGCGCTCCATAGAAATACCCGCGACACGGCGCAAAGGCAACGGCAAACAACTCCGTCTGACCGGTGCCGCAGGCAACAACCTGAAAGACGTGACCGTGACTTTCCCCCTCGGGACGCTCATCTGCGTCACCGGCGTATCGGGCAGCGGAAAATCGACACTCATCAACGACACCTTGCTGCCCATTCTCTCACAGCACTTCTATCATTCGCTGCGCGCGCCGCTGGAATACAAAAAAATAGAAGGGCTGGAACACATCGACAAGGTCGTGGCCGTGGACCAAAGTCCGCTGGGACGCACCCCGCGTTCCAACCCCGCCACCTACACCGGCATTTTCTCGGACATCCGTTCGCTCTATGTCAACCTGCCCGAAGCCAAAATGCGGGGCTACAAGCCGGGACGCTTCTCATTCAACGTGAAAGGCGGGCGCTGCGAGACCTGCAAGGGAAACGGCTACAAGACCATCGAGATGAACTTCCTTCCCGATGTGTACGTGCCCTGCGAGACCTGCCACGGCAAACGCTACAACCGCGAGACACTGGAAGTACGCTTCAAGGGAAAGAGCATCGCCGACGTGCTTGACATGACCATCAACCGCGCCGTCGAGTTCTTCGAGAACGTACCCTCCATCCTCCACAAAATAAAAGTGCTACAGGATGTCGGTCTCGGCTACATCAAGCTCGGACAAAGCTCCACCACCCTCTCGGGCGGCGAGAGCCAACGCGTAAAACTGGCCGCAGAACTCTCCAAGCGCGATACGGGACAGACCGTATACATCCTAGACGAACCCACGACGGGACTGCACTTCGAGGACATCCGGGTCCTGCTCGGCGTACTGAACCGGCTGGTGGAGAAAGGCAACACCGTCATCGTCATCGAGCACAACCTTGACATGATAAAGGCAGCCGACCACATCATCGACATGGGACCGGAAGGCGGACGCGCAGGCGGACAACTCATCGCCGCGGGGACACCCGAACAGGTGGCGGCGCAAGGCAAAGGACATACCGCCCGCTTCCTGAAGGAGGAACTGCAAGGCTCCTCTTCCCGTTAATCCCGCTTCATCCCCATGCGCCTATGAAAATCCAGAAAACCAACGTGGCCCGCCTGATGGACAAGGCGAAAGTGGCCTATGAACTGATTCCCTACGAACTCGACGAGAACGACCTTGGCGCACAACACGTGGCCGACGCTCTGGGAGAAGACATCCGGCAGGTGTTCAAGACCATCGTGCTCCACGGCGACAAGACGGGTAACATCGTCTGCGTGATTCCCGGCAACTGCGAGGTAAACCTGAAAAAGGCAGCCCGCGCCAGCGGCAACAAAAAGGTGGAACCGCTGCCACTGAAGGAGCTTCTGCCCACAACGGGCTACATCCGCGGGGGCTGCTCGCCCATCGGGATGAAGAAGCACTTCCCCACCTACTTCCACCTCACGGCCGCCTCTTTCCCGTACCTCTATGTCTCTGCCGGACAGCGAGGTCTGCAAATCAAACTCGCGCCCGCCGACCTACTGCGCGAGAGCCGCGGACAGCTGGCCGACCTCACGGGAGAATGAACCGAAATACACAACTCACTAATCAATAACTCTAAAACCTAAAAAACATGTTTGAAGGACAACCAAAAGGTCTTTACGCCCTGGCACTCGCCAACACCGGCGAACGCTTCGGCTACTACACCATGCTGGCCGTGTTCGTACTGTTCATGCAGGCCAACTTCGGAATGACGGAAAGCGCGGCAGGCGATTTCTATTCCAACTTCCTGATGTTCGTTTACTTTCTGCCTTTCCTCGGTGGTATTATGGCCGACAAGTTCGGCTACGGAAAGATGGTCACCGCCGGAATCATCATCATGTTCCTCGGCTACCTGTTGCTGGCGGTTCCCTTAGGCAGCGGCGACACGGCCCTCTATGCCGTTGTAGGATCGCTCGGTCTCATCTCCATCGGAACCGGACTCTTCAAGGGCAACCTGCAAGTCATGGTGGGTAACCTCTACGACGATCCCCGCCTGGCCGGCAAGCGCGATGCCGCCTTCTCCCTCTTCTACATGGCCATCAACATCGGAGCCCTCTTCGCTCCTACCGCCGCCGTGAAAATCATGGACTATGCCCAGACCTCTCTGGGCTACAGCGTGGCCGACTCCTATCACTTCGCCTTTGGAGTGGCCTGCGCCTCGCTGGTGGTCTCTATCGCCATCTACTACGGTTTCCGCGGAACGTTCAGGCACATCGAGGGCAACAGCCCCAAAAAGGCGGATGCGGCCAAGACCGTCCAGACCGACACCGAGGAGCTGAGCCCCGCCGAAACCAAGTCACGCATCGTAGCCCTCTGTCTGGTCTTCGCCGTTGTCATTTTCTTCTGGATGGCTTTCCACCAGAACGGTCTGACGCTTACCTACTTCGCCGACCAGTTCACGGCCAAATCCTCCACGGGTGTGGAGAGTATGTCCTTCGACGTGCTGAACCTCGTGGCTATCATCTTCATCGTCTACAGCCTCTTCTCGCTCTTCCAGTCCAAGACAAGCAAGGGCAAGGGCATCGCCGCCGCCATCATCGTGGCCTCGCTTGCCTTCCTCGGCTACCAGTACACCACCCTGCCCGAATCTACCAAAGTGGACGCTCCCATCTTCCAGCAGTTCAATCCCTTCTACGTTGTGGCGCTGACACCGGTATCCATCGCTCTGTTCGGCTGGCTGGCCCGCAAGGGTAAAGAACCTTCCACCCCCCGAAAAATCTGCTATGGCATGCTCATCGCCGCCGCCGGTTTCCTCGTGATGGCCGCCGCCTCGACAGGCCTGCTCACCCCTAACGAGCAGAAAGCCGCCCTCGAAAGCGGAACCGCCACCTTCGTCTCTCCGGGCTGGCTCATCTCCACCTATCTGGTGCTCACCTTCGGAGAGCTTCTGCTCAGCCCGTTGGGTATCAGTTTTGTCTCGAAAGTAGCTCCTCCCAAAATGAAGGGTATGATGATGGGCGGATGGTTCGTAGCTACCGCCATCGGTAACAAGCTCACCAAGGTGGGTTCCTCCTTCTGGGGCGACATTCCCCTCGTGGGCGTATGGGGCATCTTCATCGTGCTCTGCCTCCTTTCCGCCCTGTTCATGATGATCATGATGAAACGACTGGAAAAGGTTTCCTGAGCACTTTTCCCATAAGACACAAATAACCGAATCCCCGCCGGAACTATGTTGTTCCGGCGGGGATTCGGTTATTCAGATATTTTCTTCCAACTGCTCTACATATTTCAGACGGCTCCGCCCAACGAGTTGCAGACAATGACGGAGAGCACCACCGCACTGATGGCTGCATAGAGCCAGTCGCGCTGCAACACAAAGTCGCAAAGCGAAAGCAGCACACGCATGACCGGCGTAAGCAGCAGGGCAATCACCCCCAGTTGGATCCAGCCCGCGGCCGTGAAGTGCGCCACACCGTCCAGAATGCCGGAAAGCGTGGTATAGGTTTCCGCCCCTGCGGGCAAAGCATGATAGTCAAAAGACGAATAGTCCTTCATCGGCTCCGCTCCGTGTTTCCACAGATAGAGCGCGCCTCCGGCCAGTGCGACGGCGCAGGCCAGCGTCACGCCCCAACGCAGGGTGTTGCCGATGAGCAGCTGCATGTCGCGTTCCTTGTTTCCTGTAGTCTTCATCCTGATTTCTTTTTTTCTGAAGCGTTAGAATTTTCCGGTCACACCGTTATAGATCATATTGACAGCCACAAGCAGAATGGCCACACAGAAGATTTTACGCAGCAGGCTCACGTCTAACCTCTTGAGCAACTTAGCCCCCGTCAGCGCGCCGAACAACACGCCCGTCATCACGGGAAAGGCAATGCCCGGCTCGATGATGCCGCGCTGGATGTAGACCACCGCCGAGGCACAGGCCGTCACTCCCATCATGAAGTTGCTCGTCGTGGTGCTTACCTTAAAAGGCACCTTCATGATGCCGTCCATGGCAATCACCTTCAATACCCCCGAACCGATGCCAAGAATGCCCGAGAGGACGCCCGCCACCAGCATCACGCCGAAGCCGCCGCCCACGTGTTTCAGCTCGTAGGCCTTCAGGCTGCCGTCCTTTTGCGGCCAGGTGCCATAAAGCTTCAGGCGACGGGCCGCCTCGGAACCTTTCACACCATCGTGGTCCGACTTACGCCGCTGCTGCATGGCAGCGGTGAGGATCAGTACCAGTCCGTAGATGATGGCTATGGCCGAATTATCGAGCCAGATGGCAACGGCGGCACCGGCAACGGCGCCAATGGTGGTGGCTATCTCCAGAAACATGCCTAAACGGATGTTCGTAATGCCCTCCTTGACGTATGCGCTGCCCGACCCGCTCGAAGTGGCGATGGAAGCCACCAGCGCGGCCCCGACGGCATAATGGAAATCCACACCGAAGGCCAGCGTCAGCAGCGGAATCACCACCACGCCGCCTCCCAGCCCCGTGAGCGAACCGAGCAATCCGGCACAATAAGCTCCGAGCAGTAGGATAACGGTAAATGTCAAAATAGTCATATTAAGAATTAGCAATTAATTAATACTGTACATTTTTATAGGGTGCAAAATTACGAATTATTACGCTTTCGGGCGGAAAAATGTCCGGACTTCTTACTGAAAACGACCGGACAGCAAACACTCCGTGTCGCGCCGGAGCTTCTCGGTCGTCACGCGGGCATAGATCTGCGTGGTCGAGAGGCGCGAATGGCCCAGCATAAGGCTCACACTCTCGATGGGTACGCCGGCCGAGAGGGAAAGCGTGGCAAACGTGTGCCTTGCGAGGTGGAAATACAGCCGGCGAGCCAGTCCGGCCTGCGCGGCCAGCCGCTTCAGCATCCGGTTGCACGTCCGGTTGTCGGGCATAAAAAGCCCCGTCTCGGGAAAGCCTTCGGGACAGCAGGCAGCCAGCAACCGCTCGGCCTCGGGAACCAACCGCACAGCCGCCTGCCGTCCGTTCTTGGCACGGGGCTTCACGATCCAGCCCGCTCCCGACGCATCCCAGTGCACGTGGCAGGGACGCAGTCCGCAAAGGTCCGCGTAGGCCAGTCCCGTCCGGCACGACAGCAAAAAGAGGTTGCGCACACGTGCCGCACGGCCCGCCAACGGCAACCGAGCCAACCGCTCCACCTCGCCCTCGGTCAGGGCCTCGCGCCGCGCCGGTACCACCGGCAGACAGTTTCCACGAAACGGATCGGCCGGCAGCAGTCCGCGCCGCCATACCGACAGCGTCACCGTCCGCACCGCCGAGACATAGAGGCGCACCGTTCCCGGTGCCAGCCCCCGGGCCAGCAGGAAAGTCACCAGCCGGCAGGCGAACACCTCGTCCACGGAATCCGTCTCCACATCGGCACGGCCGTATTCGCCGCGCACAAAACGCTCAGTCCAGGACAGGGCGATGGCATACTTGCGGTACGTGCTCTGCGAGCGGCCGTGCCCCACCCGTTCGCCGAAGTCGGCCACATGCCTGCGGAAGAGGTCCAGAAACCCGGGCCGCCACACACGGCCCTGCAAGGCATCGCGCAACCGGCAGGCATCGGGACGGTTCCCGCCCAACACCGCGCCGTAATAAAGCTGACGGGCGCGCGCCGCCACATCGGAGAGCAGCAGATTGACTTCGCGCGCCTCGGCCGAACGCCCGGCCATCCGCCCAGCGGCAGGAAGCCAGCCGGAGGGAGGCACCGCGATCTGAAGTGACATCTGGGCCGAAAGACCGTCGACGGTGATGCGCAGCATGAGCGGGGCGCGGCCGTCGCGCCGCAGCGCCGTACGCTTGATGTAGAACAACAGACGGAACGTAAGACGTTTTTCATTTTTCATGAGTGTTACAGTTTTATGGATGGAACAAAAACCGGAACAGGGATGCACCGGCAACGGCAAAAATAAAAAGGGCATCCGAAAAACCGGCCACCCGCCACGCCCCACCGGACAAAAAAAGCGGACCATGCGCTTTCCCGAAGGAAAGGCATGGTCCGCGCGTTACAGGGCAGACTAAAAGGTCCGTCCGTATTCAGATTATTCCGCCGATTCCTCCATCGGATAGACGGAAGAAGAGGAGAGGCCCATCATGGCAATACCGAAATTATCCTGGTCAGACTGTATGCGGAGCACGACCGAACAGGGCTTGCCGAACGATGCGGGTATCGAGAACTCGAAATCCTTGAACTGATCTTCCGCTACCAGTTTTCCCTCGCCGATCTTCGTGGCTGAGGCAAGATCCTCAGCCGTTGCGACAGGTTCTTCGGAGACATAGACCTCGAAAGGTGAGGTCTGGCTCTCGCCGAACAGAGCCGAAAGGCGCAACAAAGTGAAAGAAACCTTCACACCACGCTTGCCGGTAAAGTCGGCATTGTAGACAATCAGGTTGTCCGTATCTCCGATATACTGACCGCTCAGAGTGGAAAAAAGAAGATCGTTGTCAAAAATAGAGGAGACAATGCCGTAGGTAGGCATCTGCAATGCCCCGAAACTCTGTACGGAAGGGGCATTGACACCGTTGAGAGCCACCACGCCGAAATCGGTGAAGACCGTGGGATCGGCAAAATCGAGCTCCACGTCCGTGCGGCGTTCCATGACGTTGGTGGTAAAGGTAAACGGCTCGCTATAGGCAATGCCGTTGGCGGTGAAAGCGTAGGAACGGGCCGTATAGGTCTTTCCCATTTCCAGTCCGGCCACATTGGCCTTTCCGTTTCCGGCCTCATCGAGCACGGCCACGGCACGGATATTCTGCGGGTCGGCCAGTTCGGGAGTTTCTCCGATGCCCACAATGACTCCGGTCTGGCTGACGGCGGCTGCGCCGGTCTGCACGGAATAGCGGATAGTCACTTCCTCGCCCAGATTTTCGAGAACGGTACCGGTCGAGACAACAGGCAGGTCCTTGCCGGAAAAGCCTTCGCGGTTGTAATCGGCCTTCTCCAGATCGTCGCCGCAGGCGGCAGTCCCTGCGAGCACAAGACCCAGGATGATGGTTTTGATAAATATGCGTTTCATATATTGATAATCTGTGTATGTGATATTTTCCGTTTCACAGTCTCCGGAAGCCGGCAGCGGCCTTCTCCCGGAGACTGCGGTAAAGGCTGTTGTTATTCAAGCGGGTTCTGGTCCTCGGGCGAGATGGCGTCGTTGTCACGGATCTCGCTCAAAGGCAACTGATAGGTCCACTGATAACTGTTGTAGGGAATATTCTTCTGCATGCTGGCAGACTCGTTCGTTCCTTCGTAGTTACGCACAAGATCCTGCTTCAGACGGCGGCAGTCGAAATATCCGAAGCCCTCGCCCCAAAGTTCGGCCCGGCGTTGCAGATAGATGGTCTCGGCGTTGAAACCTCCTACAGACGGTGTCCAGTCCAGCACACGGTTGGGCATGAACTCGGCCATGACAGCATTGGCTCCGGAGGCGTTTCCGGCACGGAAGAGCGCCTCGGCCTCGGTGAGGTATAGCTCGGCCACACGCATGTAGACCACATCGCCCAGCCACTGGCTGACGAAGGGGAACTTCATGTTGGCATAGGCAGGGATTTCATTGCCGGCAATCGAGACATTGTCATCGGGTGCGATAAACTGATAGTGACGCACGTCATCCTCGGGAATGGAGTTGTAGAGACGGGCATCGATAAGCTGGTAAGCGCCCACCTCGTAGCCGGCATAACCGGGTCCGTCCACACTTCTCCACGAAGCCCAGGAGGCAAATATCTGCTTGTTGCTCTCAATCACGTCAAAGCCCCACATCACTTCCTTGTCGGAGAGATTCTGGTAGTTGCATTCCTGCACCTCCTCGATGGTGTTGAGCGTATATCCCTGACGGGCGGCATTGGCCATATCGGCGGCATCCTGCCAGCGGTTCATCACGAGATACACACGCGAAAGGAGTCCCTGCGCCACCTGCCGGTCAATAGTGGTCTTGTCCGAGCGCTTGTAGCCTTCCAGCAGTTCAACGGCACGGAGCAGGTCGGTCTCGGCACGCTGGTACACCTGTTCCACCGTGGCGCGTCCGTCTACACCACCGGCTTCCTTGTCCGTCAGACGGATGGGCACACAGGGCAGGGACTTGTTGTTGCCGTCGGCATAGGTCTTCTGATAGAACTGAGCCAGATAAGCATAGGAGATACCACGGAAGGCCAGAGCCTGACCCAGAATGTGACGGCCGGACTCGGTAGTGTTCTCTTCGTCCACCACGGCAATCACATCGTTGGCGCTGCTGATGACGGTATAGAAGAACGCCCACGGCCAGCGCGAGCGGACATACTGCTCGGCGTAGTAGTCCAGTTCATGATCGTAGTGCCAGGGATCGCCTGCCATCACAAGCGAGATGTCGTTGCTCATGATGTCGGACAAGAGCATGATACCACCGAAACCGGTATCCTGATGACTGTTGATGTCACTTGTCCCCATGGCATGATTGAGGTTCCAGTTGGTGTAGCAACCGGAAATCTGACTGGCCAGAATCTTCTCGGGATCTTTCGAGGCCTGATCGGCAATCTGATCGCCGGTGGCTGTTCCCGAAGGCATATCGTTCAGAAAGTCCTCTCCGCAGGAAGCCAGTGTCCCCGCAAGAAACAGGCAGGATAAATATTTTGTTATCTTCATAATGGGTGTTGTCTGCTTAGAAATTCACATTGATACCGAAGGAAATGGTGCGCAGGGCGGAATAGGAGTTGGTGTCCACGGCACCGCTGATGCTCTGGCGCGGATCGAGTCCCTTGCGCTTGGAGCCGAGGAAGAGGTTGTCGCCCACTCCGTAGACACGCACGGAGGAGATTCCCTTGAAACGGGCCGTCCAGCTCTGCGGGAAGGTATAGCCCAGCGTCACGTTGCGCAGGGAAAAATAGTCCGAGCGAATCAGGAAACGGTCGTTGGCCGAACCGCCGGTCATACGATAGCCCTCTTCCAGACGCGGAACATCAGTCACGTCGCCGGGCTTCTGCCAGCGCTTGTAGATGTCCGTAGAGAACGTGCTACCCAGGCTGCACGACATCAGGGCGGAATAACTTCCGTCGTAGGTATAACCACCCAAAGAGAAGGCTGTGGAAACCGTCAGGTCGAAACCGAAGCCCTCGAACATCGTGGTCAGACCGCCATACACTTTCGGCAGGGCCGACTTGCCGATCTCATACAGAGTGGCCTTGTTGATATCGTTCACCGTCACCGTACGCGTCACTTCATTGCCGGCGGCATCGGTCTCCGTTACATCGGCATAATAAAGTCCGTCACCCGTCTGGGGATCTACTCCGGCATATTTGTACATGTACCAGTCATAGAGCGAGCCGCCCTTCTTGCGCCAGTAGTTACCGGACTGATACCCCTCAGCGGGACGTCCTTCCTGCATACGGGTCAGTTCGTTCTTGTAGTGGGTCATGTTCAGCGTAGCCGTCCACTTGTAGTCCTTGGCCTGCATGATCACACCGTTGATGAGCACTTCCACACCCTTGTTGCGCATGGCCTGCTCGTTGGTGAGGATCCAGGAAGGATCTCCGGCGCTGGGCGGCAACGTATGGCGGCCGAGCATGTCGTCGGTGTTCTTCACGAAGTAGTCCAGCTCCAGGCTCAACCGGCGGTCGAGCAGTGAGGCCTCGACACCTACGTTGAAGGTCTTGCTCTTCTCCCAGGTGATATCGCGGTTACCGCGATAGGTACGTATCACGGAAAATTCGGGATTCTCCGCCGTACCGGAATTCATCACGCTGTAATGGTCCAGATAGGGGGCATAGATGCGATATCCGTCGCTGTCCAGAATACCGTCGTTACCCTGCGTACCGTAGCTCACCTTCAGCTTGGCGGAATTCACCACCTCGCCCAGCGCGGCCTTGAACCAGTATTCCTCGCCCAGATTCCAGGCGGCACCCACGCTCCAGAAGTTACCCCAACGGCACTCGGGAGCAAACATGCTGGAACCGTCGCGGCGATAGGTTCCCGACACGCTGTACTTGTGGTCCAGACTGTACTCGGCACGTCCCAGCCAGCTCTCCAAGTGATAGGAATCGTCCTGCGAAGAGGGATCGGTACGGTTGGTCAGCGAATAGCCGAAATCATTCTCGGGCAGGAAGAACTGCGAACGATGGGCGGCCAGGCCCGATACGTTCTCGGCCTTCGTCTCGTGGGCGGCCATCAGGCTGATGCTGTGTCTCTCGGCAAAGATGCGGTCATAGTTGAGACGCTGCGTCAGGTTGATGACATTCGTGCGGCCGGAAGTCTTCGTTCCGTAACCGTTCACAGCGGCGGCATCGGAGGTGATGGGGGCGTTGAAAACGTCCGTGTAGGAGGCGAAATTGTCCATCGCCGCATCGGCACGGAACTTCAACCCCTTCAAGGGCAATGCAATGTCCGCGTAGGCACGGATACCGAGAACATCGCGCATGGTCTCGTTGGTATTGTTGTAGATCTCAATCATCGGGTTCTGTCCCAAAGAATACTGACGCGTACGTCCGTCCTGATTACCAAGGTCGAACTGAAGGCCGCCGTTCTCGTCGAGAACCAGCGCACCGGAACGGTCATGACGGTAAACGGGATAGATCGGCGCGATGTATTGCGTAAACGCAAAAAGGTTGGATGCCAGACCCGAGCGGCTGGACAGACCGTTTGTCTTCGTATGCGAATAGCTCACATTGGCCCCCAGCGTCAGCCACTCGAAAGCCTTGTGGTCCAGTTTCAGACGGCCGGTCATACGCTCGAAATTGGAGTTGCGCACATACGACTTGTCGTCCAGATAGTTGAAGGACATATAATAGCTCGTGCGGTCGTTACCGCCGCTGAGCGACACGTTGTATTCCTGGCGCAGACCGTTGGTAAAGGTCTCGTCGTTCCAGTCTTCGTGATAGAGCAGGCTTGCGGCAGGATCGAGCAGTCCCGTCATCGGGTTGATCAGCTGATAGTCGGCCACATTGTAGGAATTATAGTTACCCAGCTCCTTCACCAGATTCTGCGAGGCGAAAATGCGGGCGTCCAGATCGGACATTCCCAACGAGTTCTTCTGACGGTTGTAGAGGGCCTCCCAAATCAGCTCGTAGTATTCGCGCTCGCCGGTCACCGTTTCATAGGGCGACACCGCACGCGAGTTCCAGCCCCATTTGGCATCGACGGACACGCGCGACTTGCCGGGGCGTCCCTTTTTCGTCGTGATATACAGAATACCGTTCGATCCGCGCGCACCGTAGATAGACGTGGCCGAAGCGTCCTTCTGCAAGTTAATGCTTTCGATGTCGGCCTGGTTCAGGGTGTTGAGCGATCCTTCGTAAGGAGCACCGTCCACGATGATGAGCGGAGCGGAGTTGGCACTGATGGAACCGATACCGCGCACATAGATGGCAGCGGCGGAACCGGGCTGTCCGGTCGAGGCAGTGATCTGCACACCGGGCATCATGCCTTCCAGCGCCTTCGATACGTTCGACACCTGCAATTTCTCCAGGTCCTTTCCTTTCACGGCCGACACACTACCGGTGAAATCACCTTTCTTCACCGTACCGTAGCCTACGACAACGGCTTCTTCGAGCATATTGTCATCCTCCAGAGTCACCTGCACGTTGCCGGCCACGCTGACCGTCTGCGGCTTCATACCCAGATAGGTCACTCTCAGTTTTTTGGCCGAGGCGGGAAGAGAGGGAAACGTGAAGTTGCCGTTGTCGTCTGTCACGGTCACGATCTTGCTCCCTTCCACCTGCACACGTGCATGGATGACCGGATGTCCGCTGGCGTCGACCACGCGGCCAGTCACGCGCTTCTGTGCGGAAACCGTGCCGGCTCCCATGAGCAGGCAGGTCCCTAAAAGCAGTAACTTTTTGTTCATAATATAACCATTAAATTAAACATGTATTTTCTCTCTTGCCGCCTTCACGGCGGCCCGCACGGGGTATACGGACACGCCCCAACCCGCCCCCCCCTATAGACGGGAAGGCCGGATCGGGCCGGACGTTTGTCCCACTTTTTGCAAAAGTAAGGCTTTTTTTATTCAGGAGCAACTAAATTCTAACTTTTCGACAGAAATATTAACAAAATGACCGTGCCAATCGGTTTTTTGCTATTTCCGGCCTGCAAAAGGATGCTAAAAAGGAGATGTGGGCCGCAGGCAGCCTTTCCTTGGTTTTTATCAATAAAAAGCATCCTCCGGAGAACTTTCCGGAGGATGCTTTTCAAATATCAGGGGGGCTGTAAGCGCTCTCGCTTATTTCACGAGAACTTTCTTACCGCCTACGATGTAGATGCCCTTAGGCAGATCTTTCAGAGCTTCGGCACCCTTGACGTTCTGGCGAACCTTCACACCGGTGAGGGTGTAAACGTCGGATGCGGAGTTGCGTACAAGAACAGCGTTGCCGATGCCGGTAACCTCGCCTTCGATTTCGATGGCCAGTGCGCCGTCTTCCTCGGTGTCGTTGATGTAACGCAGGTAACCGCTGCCGGCTGCCACAACATCGTTCTTATCGGAGATCTTGATCATGCCGTCAATGAAGAGGCCCATGCCTGCGCCCGGAGTCGTAGCTTCGAGAGCGCTGAACAGACCGTTGCGGTCAACGGGAGCGTAGTTGTGATCAATCTCTACCAGTTCTTCGAGCGAGGAAGCTGCGGGCAGGATGAATACGGTGTTGATGTCAGCCTCGCTTTCGCGCATGTCGATGATGATCGGGGTTCCTGCGGGGATCACATCATCGGTGATTTCGCCCAACTGGAGCTTGCCGTCTTTCTTACCGAGAACTTCGTAGTAGGAATCCTCTATCACTTCGCCCGAGATGGGGATGGGGAGGCTGATTACCTGAAGTCTCTGCGGAGCGACGGGGATGCTGTACATGCCGTCCCATTCGGAAACTTCCTCGAATACGAAGCGTGCGTTCTCGTCATCGCTCTCCCACCAGGTAACGATCTTGCCGTTGTCTGCGGAGGTGTTCAGGAAGTGGCCCTCGGCGAGCTGCAACATGAACTGGCCGCCCACTTTGGCGGAGATCAGCGTGATGGTGTCGGGGGTAGCGGCCTGCGTCAACGGAGTGGACTCTGCCACTTCGGCATTGTTCTTGTAGAGGTTGCTCATATAGCGGCCGGTCACGAGGTTGCGGAAGGAGTAGGTTCCGTCTTCCTTCTTCTCAGCCTGCCAGAAGAGGTTCAGGTTGGTGTCGTAGTTGTCATCCTTCACCCACTGCAACGCAGTCTTCATATCGGCGTTGGCCGCGGTGATGAACGAGCCGAGCACGGCGTTTTCGCTCTTGGTGGAAACGCTCTTGATGCGGTATACTCCACCGTCGTTCGGGCCGATGAGGGCTGCGGTGAATTCCTGGATGCCTGCGCGGACTTCAGCCTCGTATTTGGCGATTTCGTCAAGGGTAAGGATTCTTTCGGCGATTTCGGCCTGTACCTTGGTCACTACACCCTGGAGTTTCTCTTTGGCGCCTTCCTGGAAGTAGCCCATTTCGGTGCCTTCCACTGCGCTTTCAGCCTGGGCCGCAGCTTCTTCGAGCAGGGCGTTCAGACCGGAAGGATCGGGATAGGATTCGTTGAATGCGTCGATGGCCTTGCGCAGGGCATCGTATGTCTCGTCCGTGGCCATGCCGTTTTTCACTTCCTTGTCGGCAACATCGATGAGGCGGGCCAGCTCGTCCTTCACTGCCTGAGGAATGAGCGTGTAGCGCGGGTTCTCGCCGTTGTCTTCGTAGAAGCGAAGTTCGGACAGGTGCCAGCAGGGACCCAGGCCTCCCTTGTTCTGGTTGGCTTTGGTCTGCTTCACCACGAAGCGCAGGTGCTGTACGGGTTTGCCCAGATCCACGCGCATTACAGCCGTGGTGCTGTCGAGTACAGAGCTGAAGTTGGTGGCATACTGGTAGATGACGGTGTCGGTCATCAGGGTGTCGGTCCATACGGTTCCGGCCACATCGTCGTTGGTAACGAGGGAGATACGCGACGGGTTACCGTTGCGGTTGTTGTGACGCTGGGACATCTTGATGAAGAGGTGCTGCACCTCCTTGCCCAGATCAAGCTGGATCCAGTCGTAGTCGTCACGCGGGTCGGTGTTGCTCCAAAGCGTGTGATAGTACGTGGTGTTGTCGCCGTCGAAGAGGGCGGCCTCGCTGCCTTCGGTAGGCTCGGTGGCGTTGGCGGCGGTCATAGCTGTTACCAGACCGGGCTTGGCGTAAGCATCGTCCATCGTACAGTCGGTGTCATACTTGTAGTTTTCCGACGTGTTGCGGGCCTCCTTCAACAAGGTGGCGAGCTTGGAGTTCTTCTGTGCCTGTTCTACCTGAGCGCGGAGGGAATTGATCACATCGTCGCCTACTGGCTCGAATTTCCAGAGACCACCGGCTGCGGCCTTGTCGTTCCAGAGCACTACGGCTCCGCCGGCATCGCAGTGGGTCACGTTGCCGTTGGCGTCAACGAGGTTGAAGAAAGTTCTCTGGGAATAGGGGATGGTATAGGAAGTAGTGGGCTCGGCTGTCATCGGATACTGCGTAGAGGTTTTGGTGGTCACGCCCATGTAGCGGCCCGTACCGAAGTTCTTCATGTAGAGCTTGCCGTCGATTTCCTCTACCTCCCAGATGCGATTAGCCTCATTGGCGGTAAGCACTTCGGGCTTTGTCCAGTTAAGGTAGCAGGCAGCATAGTTGTTATAGTCGGCCATAACATCTTGCGAGCGCTGGCTGTAGATGAGGTAGTAGCCGGGAGTTACCTGGATGCGCTCGGCTGCCACTCTTGCCCAGATGTCGTTAATCTTGTCGGCAAGAGCCTTGAGGGCCTCGTCGCTCATGCCCGGAGTGGCCTGTGCCTCAAGCGCCTCGGCATAGGTGGAAGAGAACTCTTCAAAGACAGCTTCGGGCAGGCAGCCGGGAGTGGTTCCGGTAGGATAGTTTTCTACGGTCACTTCCACGGTGAAAGCCTTGTCGAAGGCGGCATCGAAGATTTCTCGGGCCGTCATCTCGTGTTCCGTCACAGCATATACGAACCATGCGTTGGTGTCGTAGTAGTTGTTGAAACCGGGGTTGGAGATGTAGGACAGATACTTTACCGCTGTCGGGGAACAGAATACGAAAGCTACGCCCTCGCTGTTGGGCTGGCGTTCTCCTTCGATGTTGTCGCGGTGGAAGGTGATGTCACCTGTAGTTCCCGTTTTCACCTGTGCAAGAAGTGCAGTCATCTCGAAAGCCTCGTCTTTCGACTTGGTGTAACCGTCTTCTTTGAGGTACATCTTGTTGCCGAGGTTGAAGAGAACATAGGTGGGAAGTCCGTCGGCCGTCTCACCCTTTTCAATGAATTTCCACACCGCGGAGGTGTTGATGGTCTGAATCAGGTTGGCAGCACTCATGTCCTGCTCGCTGTTCAGGTAGCCGTTGGCGGACCAGGAGGCATAGGTACCCTCCTGAATCACTACGGTCTGTCCCGGAGTGATCTCCTTGAGGGGATCGTCCACCAAGTCCCAAGTTACTTGTGCCTTAACTGTTCCCGCCATGACGAGAAACAGCAAAGTCAGAAGTGTAAAACACTTTTTCATGTTGACTTAGATATTAAAATTAAACAATAAAAATATTTCAGGCGGTAAAGGTAAATAAATACTTTTGAAAAGAAACAATAATTATAGGCAAATTTTACTTTATTAACTTTTCGGGGGGGTAGAGACAGGGGGTGTCACTACGGCTTACAGGCTGAAACCGTACGCATCGGTCCGGTAGAAAGATTTTCTACCGGACCGATGCGTACGGTTGTTTACTATTATTTACTATTAATAAGTGTTTCGGGAAAAGCGGGTCAGGGCCGTTCCGACTGTTTCCGCATACCTTTATAGATGAGGAAGGCCACGACCACAGCGGCAGATCCGAGCAGGACGTAGCCCAGTTCGTGGCTGTACTTCTGCGCGAGCCGGTAGACATCGGTGGTGGTCTTCAGGTCTGTGAAGCGATAGATGGCATAGCCGATGAGAGCCTGGATGGTGTTCCAGAGTCCGGCTCCGAGAGAGGTGTAGAACAGGAAGGGACCGAGGGGCATGCGGGCCAGTCCGGCGGGGATGCTGATGAGCTGACGTACGGCGGGGATGAGGCGACCGAAGAAGGTGGAGGCGGCTCCGTGCTCCCTGAAGTATTCTTCGGCGTTGCGCACCTTCTCCTCATTGATGAGGCAGACGTGTCCCAGCCGGCTGTTGGCGAAACGGTAGATGACGGGGCGTCCCAGCCAGCGCGACAGCCAATAGTTGACGAGTGCTCCTATATCGGCTCCCACGGTGGCGAAGACGATGACGAGAAAGATGTTCATGGAATCGTCGGTCATGGCTTTCCATGCGGCGGGCGGCACTACCATCTCGGAGGGAAAGGGGATGAACGAGCTTTCGATGGCCATGAAGAGGGTGACGACCCAGTAATCGAGGTTGTCGAGCACCCAGCGGAAGAGTTCTGCGGAATCCATTGTGCAAAGTTTTTTTATATGGGGTGATAGAATGTGTGATTACAGGTTTACGGTAAAAGGCATAGTCGGCCTTTCCCACCGGGCTCTGCTGCGAATGTATGAAGAAGTGCAGTCTGCCGTGTTTCAGCGTGGTGGAGGTGACGGCTGGCGGGTTGTCGGGAAAGTCCGCTACGTGCGGCGTAGCTTATAGAGCGGTTCGTCCGGCTTCCTTTTTTCTTATCCGGCCGTGAAATGCCAATAACAAACTGACCCCGGAGCCCCCCCGTTTTCTTTTCTTCAGAATTCTCGGGAGCGCTTACCGGTCGCGAAGATACTAAATTTGAGGTGAAAAGATCAGATAAATACGTTTTTTTTGAATTATGTAGTGTCTTTTGCAACATTGTTTGCCACGTTCACGGACATAACAGATAAAACATATCCATGCCATTACCATAGGCCTCCTGAAGCTGGTTATCCGTAAGACGTCTTACGGCTGTTTCGTGGTGTTCCATATCAACTACATATACTGTCAGATCATCGCCTGTGAACCGACGATGATTTTTATGCGGCATTCCTTTTGACAACTGTACCGTATACACCACGGAATCGTGCCGTTTCACGTTTAGCGCCGATAAGCCCGGGCGCCTCTTCCGGACAAATGTAAACGGAAGTTAAAGGGCATTTGCATTTCGCCCGCCGATGTAGTATATTTGCGTTAGCAAAGTGGAAGATCTCTGAAAAGCCGCCTATAGGGCGGTTTTTTTCGTCTCTTAACGTGAAAAAAACATCCTATCTTGTTGAAAAAAGGTCCTATCTTTTTCAAAAAAGATACTATGTTGTGAAAAATAGGTCCGGTCTCGGTGTTTTTCCGAAAAACCTCTGAGTTAAACTTTCTGAATACGCGTTAAATTAATTAGCAATTAAAAATTAGGAATTAGCAATCGAAAATGGTGAATTCCCAATTGCTAATTCCTAATTTTTAATTGCTAATTATTTCAGCACACCCAGTTCCTTGCCCACCTTGATGAATGCGGCGATACACTTGTCGAGGTGTTCGCGCTCGTGGCCGGCGGAAATCTGCACGCGGATGCGGGCCTGGTCCTTCGGCACTACGGGATAGTAGAAGCCGGTGACGTAGATGCCCTCTTCCTGCAAACGGGCGGCATAGTCCTGCGAGAGTTTGGCATCGTAGAGCATGACGGCGCAGATGGCGCTCTGGGTGGGCTTGATGTCGAAGCCTGCGGCCATCATCTTGTCGCGGAAGTAGTTGACATTCTCCACCAGTTTGTCGTGAAGCTCGTTGCTCTCGCCCAGAATGCGGAAGGTCTCGATGGCGGCGCCGACAATGGCGGGAGCCACGCTGTTGGAGAACAGGTAGGGACGGCTGCGCTGACGGAGCATGTCGATGATTTCCTTGCGGCCGGTGGTGAAACCGCCCATGGCGCCGCCGAAGGCTTTGCCAAGGGTGCCGGTATAAATGTCTACGCGACCGTAGGTGTTGAAGAACTCGCTCACGCCGTGACCCGTGGCGCCCACTACGCCGGCGGAATGGCTCTCGTCCACCATGACGAGGGCGTCATATTTCTCGGCGAGGTCGCAAATCTTGTCCATGGGGGCTACGTTTCCGTCCATAGAGAAGACACCGTCGGTGACGATGATGCGGAAGCGCTGCTCCTGTGCTTCCTGAAGGCAGCGTTCCAAGTCGGCCATGTCGGCGTTGGCATAGCGGTAGCGCTTGGCCTTGCACAGGCGCACGCCGTCAATGATGGAGGCGTGGTTCAGGGCATCGCTGATGATGGCGTCGTCGGCCGTGAGCAGTGGTTCGAACACACCGCCGTTGGCATCGAAGCAGGCGGCATAGAGGATGGTGTCCTCGGTCTTGAAGTAGCTGGAGATGGCGGCTTCCAGCTCCTTATGGGAGTCTTGCGTACCGCAGATGAAGCGTACACTGGACATGCCGTAACCGCGGCGGTCCATCATCTCTTTGGCGGCCTTGACCAGACGCGGATGGTTGGAGAGGCCGAGGTAGTTGTTGGCGCAGAAGTTCAGCACTTCCTGTCCTTTGACGGAGATGGCGGCCTGCTGAGGTCCTTCGATGAGACGCTCGTTCTTGTAGAGGCCGGCTTCCTTGATTTCTTCCAACTCGTGTTGGAGATGTTCCTGAAATTTACCGTACATAATATATCTGATTATACAATTTATATAGAGAATGAATCGTTTCGCTGCGCGGGGCACAGCCCTTGCGGGGACAGCATTGCAAAGGAACGGATTTTTTTTGAAAATAACAGGAGGTTTCCTATTATTTTTGTAAAAAAAAGTGTTCCTTTGCAACTGATTTCGAAATACACTTAATACTCATAAATAACACGACAATGAAAAATATCCTGGTTATCGGAGCTACCGGTCAGATCGGTTCCGAACTGACGATGAAACTGCGCGGCATTTACGGCAACGAGCATGTTGTGGCCGGCTATATTCCCAGTGCCAAGCCCACGGGCATCCTGAAAGAGAGCGGTCCTTATGAAATCTGCGACGTGACGAACGGCGAGCAGATCGCCACCGTTGTGCTGAAGTACAACATCGATGCCATCTTCAACCTGGCGGCCCTGCTGAGCGTGGTGGCTGAGGGACGGCCGCAGCTGGCGTGGAAAATCGGCATCGACGGCCTGTGGAACGTGCTGGAGGTGGCCCGTGAGCACAACTGTGCCGTGTTTACCCCCAGCAGCATCGGCTCGTTCGGTCCGGAGACTCCGCACGACAAGACTCCGCAGGACACCATCCAGCGCCCCATCACCATTTATGGCGTGAGCAAGGTGACCACCGAGCTGCTCTCCGATTACTACCACAAGAAGTACGGCGTGGACACCCGCAGCGTGCGCTTCCCGGGCCTGATATCCTACGTGACGCCTCCGGGCGGCGGCACCACCGACTATGCCGTGGACATCTACTACAGCGCCGTGCGCGGCGAGAAATTCACCTGCCCCATCGCCGCCGGTACCTACATGGACATGATGTACATGCCCGATGCGCTCCATGCCTGCGTGCAGCTGATGGAGGCCGACCCTGCCCGCCTCATCCACCGCAACGGTTTCAACATCGCCGCCATGAGCTTCGATCCCGAAGGCATCCTGGCTTCCATCCGCAAGTACAAGCCCGAGTTTGAGATGGATTATCAGGTGGAACCCCTCAAACAGGCCAACGCCGACAGCTGGCCCAACAGCCTCGATGACATCTGTGCCCGTCAGGAGTGGGACTGGAAACCGGAGTACGACCTTGACAGCATGACACGCGACATGCTCGAAAAACTCTCCGCCCGCCTGTTAGGATAAGAAGAAAGATAAATACATTATACGCCCGGCCCGCCCAATCTCGTGATTGGCCGGGCCGGGCTGTTTTCCGCAGCGGCGCTCAGAACGGGAAGATCAGGGGCAGGGCCACGATCATCACCACGGCCATGAGGAGCTGGAGGGGCAGGCCCACCTTGACGTAGTCCAGCGGCGTGTAGCTGCCGGCCGACATGACCAGCGCGTTGGGAGGTGTGGAGAAGGGCGAGGCAAAACACATGCTCGCCGCCACCGTCACGGCCATGAGCATCGGCACGGCATTCACGCCGCTCTCACTGGCGGCGCTCAAGGCGATGGGAGCCATCAGCACGGCCGTCACCGTGTTGGAAATGAAGAACGTGAGCACGGAGGTGGTCAGATAGACGGCCGCCAGCAACAGATAGGGGCCGCCACCGCCGAAGGTGTCGACAAGGGTGCCCGAGATGAGGGTCGAGGCACCGGTCTTCTCCAATGCCACGGACATGGGCAGCATGGCTCCGAAAAGGATGATGCTCTCCCAGTTGATGGTTTTGTAGGCGGCCTCCACACCCCGCAGACAGCCCGACACGATCATGGCCACAGCCGCCAACATCACGGCCGTTACCGGAGCTACGGGGATGAAGTCGAAAGCCATGGCCGCCACCATCAGCAGCATGATGAGCGCCGCTACCGGCGCCTTGTAGTCCAGGGTGACGCGGGCGGCCTCCTTGAGCGGACTGCCCAGCACGACCCACTCGTCGTCGGTCTCGGTGAGGCGGGAGATGTTGCTCCAGGGTCCCTGTACGAGCATGACGTCTGAGGCATGGAGGCGGATGTCCTTGATGTCCGTGAGCAGATAGGTGCTGTGGCGGCGTACGCCCAGCACGTTCAGGCCGAGCCGCTTGCGCAGGTCGGTCTCGGCCACCGTGCGACCCGTGAATTTCGAGGTGGGCAGCAGCAGCACCTCGGCCATACCTACATCGTAGAAGCTCAGCCGCTTGCGCCGTTCCTTGCCCGACAACACTTCCAACCGGTTCTCGGCGGCCATGAGACGCGTGCCCTCGGCCGGCCCCGTGAGGTAGAGCACATCGCCCTCGGCCAGCTTCACGTCGGCCACGGAAAACTGCGTCACGCGCCGCAGCAGACGGTTGTTTCCGGAGGTGGTGCGGCGCACCTCGATGACCGTCACGCCGTAGCGTCCGTATACATCCAGCTCCTTCACGGTGCGGCCCGTCACCTTCGCTCCGGCGGAGACGCGCAGACGCATCAGGCTCTCCGTGAGCCGGTATTCCTCGGCCAGCTGCTCCAGGCTCTTGCCGCCCCGGACGGCTGCCAAAGCCGACTTCCCGCGCAGGAACCACCGCGAAAGCGGGAGGAGGGCCGCCGTGCCCGTGACGATGCAGAGAATGCCTACCGGCGTGAACGAGAAGAACGACAGCGGCTCATAGCCGGCATCGACCAGCGCATCGCGCACGATGAGGTTGGGCGGTGTACCAATGAGCGTGAGCATGCCGCCCATGCTGCCCGCAAAGGCTAAAGGCATGAGAAACCGCGAGGGCGACAGTCCTGCGCCGCGGGCCATGCTCACGACGATGGGAAGCATGAGGGCCACGGTGCCCGTGTTGCTCACGAAAGCCCCCACCGCCGCTGTGGCCGCCATGACGAGCACGAAGAGGCGGGTCTCGCTGGTGCCGGCCAGGCCCAGAATGCGGCTGCCGGCCATCTTGGCCAGACCGGTGGAGAAGATGCCGCCGCCCACGATGAACAGGCCGGCCATCATGGCGACAACGGGATTGGAAAAACCGGAGAGGGCCTCTTCGGGGGTGAGGACACCGCAGAGCACAAGGGCGAGGGCAGAGCATACGGCCACCAGGTCGGAGCGGACACGCCCCGAGACGAAGAGTGCGGCGGACAGAGCAAGAATGATGAGAGTCGCAATCATAAAAGTATGAAAATAGGGGATGAACCTGAATTTTCTTCAAAGGTACGCATAATATTCCGGCCGGCCCCGATTTTTACAAACTTTACGTACCGGCGCCTCGTGCGGCGGATTTCCGTTTTTTTCTTTTTGTGCAGTTTCCAGTCCGTGTCCTCCCTTTCGGAGGCCCCGCCGGAAGGCGGATGACCGACTTTTGCAAAAAGTGGGACAAACGTCCGGCCCGATCCGGCCTTCCCGTCTATAGGGGGGGCGGGTTGGGGCGTGTCCGTATACCCCGTGCGGGCCGCCGTGAAGGCGGCAAGAGAGAAAATACATGTTTAATTTAATGGTTATATTATGAACAAAAAGTTACTGCTTTTAGGGACCTGCCTGCTCATGGGAGCCGGCACGGTTTCCGCACAGAAGCGCGTGACTGGCCGCGTGGTCGACGCCAGCGGACATCCGGTCATCGGCGCCACCGTGCGAGTAGCCGGCACAAAGACCATAACGACCACCGACGGCGATGGAAACTTCAGCCTGTCGAACGTTCCGGCCTCTGCCAAGCACCTTGACATCTCCTACATCGGCATGAAACCCCAGACGGTCAGCGTGGCTGGCAACGTGCAGGTGGTAATGGAAGACAGCAACATCCTGGAAGAAGCCATGGTAACGGCCTACGGCAAGACCACAAAGGCAGCCTTTACGGGTGCGGCCACTCAGATCAAAGGTGAGAAGATCATCGAAAAGAACACCACCGAAATCACAAAGGCCCTTCAGGGAGAGGTGGCCGGCGTACAGGTCATCAACGGCAGCGGCCAGCCGGGTTCGAGCGCGTCGATCGTGATCCGCGGTATCGGTTCCGTCAACTCCAGTTCTGCTCCCCTCTATGTGGTGGACGGTGTGCCCTACAGCGGCTACGCCGCCAGCATCGACCCGCAGGACATCGAGAGCATGAACATCATGAAGGACGCCACGGCCTCGGCCCTCTACGGAGCGCGCGGTGCCAACGGTGTCATCATCATCACGACCAAAAAGGGAAAGAAAGGCAAGATGAATGTCGATGCCGAGGTGAAATACGGCGTCTCGGGACGCTGGATTCCTACCTACGACGTGATTGACAGCCCCGAACGCTATCTGGAACTGTCGTGGGAGAGCGTACGCAACAACCTGATGTACAGCGAAAGCAATCCCTTTGGCCAGATGCTCTCGGCCGAAGATGCCGCCGCAATGACCAACCGGTATCTGTTTGATGAGGACGGTGCCTATAACGGCATCGGCATGCCCCTGCGCTATAATATATGGAACGCCGCAGGCTCCGAACTGATCAATCCCGAGACAGGCCTTTTCAATCCCGGCATCACCCGCCGTTACACACCCGAAGACTGGAAAGACCACCTCTTCCGCACCGGACAGAAGGTGGAGGGCAACGTGCGCTTCTCGGGCGGCACGGACAACGTGCAGTACTATACCTCGCTGAGCTATACGAAAGACAAGGGCTATCTGATCGGATCGGACTTCGAACGTTTCAACGCCCGTACCAATGTCAACGCACAGATGACCAACTGGCTGAGCGGATCGTTCAACATGTCGTACAGCACGATGGAGAGCAACTCGCCCGTACAGGATGCCAACGTGTCCAACAACGCCATTCAGTTCTCCAACAACATCCCGTCCATCTATCCCGTGTTCCAGCACGATGAGAACGGCAACCTGATAGAAGACACGAAACTGGGCGGATGGGCCTACGACTACGGAAATACCGCCGGCGAGGGCCGTGCCTACGCCATGGGTATCAACCCGGCCGGCGCAGCCAATCTCGACATTGCCCGCAGCAAGGACCACCAGTTTGCCGGTACCGGTATGCTGGAGGCCTCCTTCCTCAAGGATTTCCGCTTCAGCGTAAGCCTGGGCTACACCTACACCAACGCCCAAGCCGACGAACTGACCAATCCCTATTACGGCGATGCCGAGGGACTGGGACGTATCGCCAAGCAGAACTCCTCCTCGCAGGACGTTACGCTGAACCAGATCCTGCGCTGGAACCACACCTACAACAACGTTCACAACCTGAGCGCCTTTGCAGGTCACGAAATCTACTGGAGCCAGTCGAGCTACATGTACGGAATGATGGACAAAATCGTCCGTGCCGACAACACCGAGTTCGACAACGCCATCATCATGAGCCAGATGTCCTCCGCTACCACCCAATATGCTCTGGAGAGCTGGTTCGGACAGGTTTCCTATGATTACGACAGCAAGTATTTCTTCAACGCCAGCCTGCGTTCGGACGGTAGCTCCCGCTTTGCCAAAGGCCACCGCTGGGGTACCTTCGGTGCCGTGAGTGCCGCCTGGAACATCACCCGCGAGGACTTCATGCGCGCCCTGCCCTGGGTGAAGAACCTGAAGCTGAAGACGAGCTGGGGTCTGACGGGTAACCAGAGCTTCTCCACGGACAACTCTACCGTGAACCTCTATCCCTACCATGACCTGTACTCCATCTCGAGGATGAACGACGAGGCCTCCTTCATCCTGGCCTACCGCGGCAACAAGAACCTGACATGGGAGAAGAGCAGCAACTTCAACGTGGGTCTGGAATTCAACGTGCTGAACTACGTGGAGGGTGAAATCAACTATTTCAACCGCCTGACGCGCGACATGCTCTTCCTGAAGAGCGTGGCTCCCTCACTGGGCTTCACGTCCTATCCCGTGAACGAAGGCAAGCTGCGCAACTCGGGTATCGAGTTCGCCCTGACCGGTCACGTTCTCAAAACGAAGAACATCTCGGTAGACATCCGCGTGAACGGCTCGCACTATAAGAACGAGATGGTGGAAATGCCCATCGACCCCGCTACAGGACAGCCTCAGAGCTTCCGTATCAACAGCGGTTACGGATGGAGCAAGGGCCACTCGCTCTATGACTTCTACATGCGCGAATATGCCGGTGTCGATCCCGAGACGGGTCTGGCACTGTACAACACGTACTACGACCACAAGAACCTGAACGCTCAGGGACAGCCCACCCCCGTCACGGACATGGAGACCTACAAGGTCAACAATCCCGATGCCGACATCCGTCTGGGCGAGCCTACCAGCGAATATGCTGACGCTACCCGCAAGTATGTGGACGAGACGGCCATCCCGACCATATCGGGCGGTTTCGGCTTTGACGTGCGCCTCTACGACTTCGAACTGAGCGCCACATTCTCCTACTCGCTGGGCGGCAAGGCCTATGACAACGTCTATGCCGGCCTGATGAGCGATCCCACAATCGGCTCGAACAACTGGCACAAGGACATCCAAAGCCGCTGGCAGAAACCGGGCGACATCACCGATGTTCCGGCCCTGATGAACGGAACGGCCACCTATGCCAACTCCGTATCCACACGCTTCCTCACCAGCCGCAACTACCTGAACCTTTCCAGCGTACGCCTGGCCTACAATGTTCCCGAGAAATGGGTGCGCTACATCCACGCTACGGGCGTGCAGCTTTACGCTACAGGCGAGAACCTGTTCCTGCTCTCCGCCCGCAAGGGCTTCATGCCCCAGTCTTCATTCTCGGGCGCATCGAGCGATACGCAGTACATGCCTTCTTCGAACGTGACCTTCGGTCTGAAACTTAACTTCTAACCCCAAACGATCAAAAAAAATGAATTTCAAGCACATCATATTTGCTTTCGCAAGCACTGCCGTGGCAGGATTGCCTCTGGCCTCGTGCTCTGACGATTTCTTGGATCGTGAACCGACCAACTACATCACCCCTGACCAGATGGAACAGGCCATGGTATGGAACAGCAATATCATGTTCGGCCAACAGCAGGGTACCATCACCAAAATGGTCAGATGGAGATCGGGAGGTACCGACGATCAGGACGATTTCGGACAAAAGTCCACAGACATCTGCACCGACCTGATGAGCGGCGACATGGTGATGCCGGGCAACGACTACCGCTGGTTCAGCGACACCTGGCGGCTCACCACCTACAGCAGAACCAACCGCCGCTCCGGCATCCTCTGGAAATACAACTACGGCGTGATCAACACCTGTAACAGTATGCTCGATGCCCTCGGCCACGACCGCATCATGCCGGAGGACAACCCCACGCAGCAGCTCTACTATGCCGCCGCCAAGACCATCCGCGCCTACAGCTACTTCAATCTGGTGACTCTCTTCGGCCGCAACTATACGGACCAGGTAGAGGTGAACGGAGCCATGATCCCGTCGAAGGATCAGAAACTGCTGCCCATCTACCACACACAGTCGGGCTTGCTGGCACCTGCCGCCCCGCAGACCGTAGACTCCGTGTATAAGTTCATCTTCCGCGAACTGGAAGGAGCCATCGAGGCTTACGAGGCTGCCGCCAAAAACGGCGCCGCCCCGAGCGACCTGTCCATGCCGGGACTGGACGTGGCCTACACCATTCAGGCATACGCCCACCTGCAACGCGGTGACGAAACGAAGAATGACTACGCCCTGGCCCAGGAGGCTGCCCTCAACGCCATCTACTCTACGGATGCCAGCATGCTGACCGGCAACCAGATTTACTTTGGCATGAACACCGTGAACAATCCCAGCTGGATCTGGGGTGTGGACATCACGAAAGACAACACCGGAGGTCTGTGTACATGGTGGGGCATGATGGACGTATTCACCTACAGCTATGCCGCTGCCGGCGACGTGAAGATCATCAACCAGGAGCTCTACGACCAGATGCCCGAAAGCGATGCCCGCAAAAAATGGTTCACAGAACCCGGCAGCTACAGCGGACAGCTCGCATTCCTCAGCTATACTCCTATGAACAAGTTCTACAGCGCATCGGGAGCCAGCTTAGGACAGCTCATGGCCGACCGTCAGTGGGTGGAGGACATCGTCTTCATGCGCATCGAGGAAGCCTGGCTGCTGGCAGCCGAAGCCTCCATCCGCAACAATGACCTCGAAACGGGCCGCGAGGCTCTGTACGGTCTGCTGAGCGAACGTGACCCGCAGACTGCCGACGAGATCGAAACGATGACGAAGGACGAACTCTTAGACTGCCTCTACTACAACTGGCGCGTAGAGATGTGGGGCGAGGGACGCGGACTGCTCACACAGAAACGCTTCAAGAGAGGCAACAAGCGCGGAACGAACGACGGCGCTTTCCCCGGCCGGACGTTCAACTACGATGACATGCGCCTGTACTTCTCCATCCCCCAGTCGGAATACGAGAACAACCCTGAATTGCACAAATAAGACCGATTGGTCCCCTCAACAAAGAACCGGGCGAGACACCTCTGAGTGCCTCGCCCGGTTCTTTGTTGAGGGGAAGGAAAGGTTTATTCGAGGTCGAAATTGTCCTCGTTGATGTCGCCGGTAGCCTGGTCGGCGGCAGCGGCAGCCATGATTTCCTTCTCATACTCGGCAGAAGGCTTTGTAATGGTGGGCAGCTCGTTGAAGTTAACACCATCCACGTTGCTGAGGTCCACCTGCGCGTCTATCAATTCACCCTTCTCGGTATATGTCTTGCGATAGGCCCGGATGTCCTTGGCCTGCTTGCGGCAACGCTTCAGGATGTCGCCGATACCCGTGGCGCAACGTCCCGCAATCTGGGGACCGAGCTTGATGTATTTGCCGTAGGAGAGTGCCTTCAGTCCCAACTGGGGCAACGAAGTCGTCGCCGTAGCGGTACGGAGAGAGATTTCGGTTCCTTTGAGCGCCAGCAGAGTTCCGGTGCCGATCATGTCGATATATTGCGACAGAGCCTCCTTACTGCCCCGGATGGTGTTGTTCTCGTCCACCACGGCCACCACCTCCGTCTCGCTGCCGTCTTCGGCCTGCACCTTGATGCGCTTCACCTCGTACCAGGTGATGGAATCCATGAAGGACTTCAGCTCATTCATGAGCGTATCACAACGCAGGAGGTAATCGTCGATAGCCTCCACTTTGGTCAGTTCGGGCATCTCGCCGCCGGGCCAGGCCAGTTCTTTCTTTTCCTTCGGTTTCTTCTCCTTGTCCTTTTTCTGGGCGTAGCCCGCAACGGGCATGAGAAGCGAGAGCACAAACGCACAAAGCGTAAATTTCAGAATGTTCTTCATTGTGTAATTGTTTATGGATGGATTAATATTATTTTATAAGTTCTCTGCATAGGGGCCGGCCGGCTACTTGCCGATGTTCACATCCAGCCGCAGATGCCGCTGCTCGCGGATGCTGACATACGTATTGTTCTTGAAGTCACCGTTCCGCTCGGGCACGAAGAGCAGACCTTGGTATTTGCCGCGCTCCACCTGCACATGGAAAGTGCCGTCGGCTCCGGTATGTCCCAACAGGGTGCCGTGGGCCCCGCGCTCCATATACTTGCTCATGAAAGACTCGGTGACGGCATAGATGGCGAATCCAGTGACAGGCTGTTCCACACCCACTCCCTGCCGCAGGCGGTGACTGACAGTACGGCCCTCAATGACCAGTCCCAGCTTCTGATAGACTTCCTGTATCTTTTCCGCACGGCGGCTGAACTCCTCGTCTTGCGTGATGGCATAGAGAGACTTGTTGTTGGAGATGGCCACGATGTAGCATTCTTCGGCCAAACCGTAATCCACCATCTTTCCGCTGCGCTTCATCTCGTTCACCTTTTTCAAGGCTCCGTTGGCCAACGTGTTGAGCTGGTAGCAGGTGTCCATCCGTGCGGCTCTTTCGGAGCAATAGACGGAATCGGCATGCGTGGCCCCTTTGAAGGTAAGCGCCTTCCGGTACAGCTCGGCTGCGGACCTGAACTGCCGCTCGGCCGCCGCCTTGCGTGCCAGCGCCTTGTTCTCCTCGATGGCATCCACCCGCACTTCCTCCTTCATTGTCAGCACGGCGTAGTTGCGCTTCTCGGCATTTTTCACATCGCTGATGTCAATCGTCAGGGTGTTGGAGCCGGGTGCGAAAATGCGGACCTGCCCCAACGCAGCCAACTCACCACCCAATGTCTGTACCTCCTTCTCAAGGGCATCCAGACGTTTCCAGTCCTCATCGGTTTTGTCACCGGCCTCCACATCCACCAACTCATGGTTGAGGCTGTCAAAAGCTTTCTGGGTCTTCGCATATTTCTCGCGGACCTCCTTCAGGCTGTTATAGTCTACATTGAGCGTGATGATCTCGGCACCCGACGGCGACTTCGTGCGCTTCAGCTCGCTGCGCAAGCCGGAAGCGGCCTCCACTTTCAGACCGGTAACATTGGTGGTGAACTCTATCTGTACCTGCGCATCGGTGGCGATGCTGCGGGCACCGTCCTGTTCGTTGATGACAATGCGGTTGGTCACGGCCTCCACAAGATAGGCCTGTGCGTAGTCGGCCTTCAGGTTCACCTTGAACTCGTCCTTCGAGGCATCGCCGCGGCGGCTCACCGAGAAGCTGGTATCCCGACGGTCGGGATAAAGGATTTTCACCTTGGCCAGATAGACGTAACGGCCGTCCTTTTCCTGGCGGGGCTTCTCCACCGTGAGCGGAAAGTGCTCGGGATTGTTTATACTGATGACCAGATCGGCGGAGGAAGAATAGAAAAGGAAGCCGGCCTGACCGTCCAGTTGCATGATCTTGTCCTCGTCCGGTAGCCGGCTGTGGCTGATGAACTCATTCTGCGCCCGGCCTGTGCCAAAAACTACTGTCAGCAGCAGTGTCAGTATCAATCGGCAGTATTTCATACTCATATCGCGTATCGTTGCTTTTAGAGGTTAAAATCTCCGAGCGAGAAAATCTCGCTTTCGGGCAGTTTCTCTCCGCCCACCCATTCGGGCTGCCAGGTGCGCACATGGACAACGGGCGACTGGCCGTCGCGGAACTCCCAGAGAAGGAACAGATAGCCCTCGTCGCTGTAATTGCTGGACTTCCACTCCTGCCGCAGACGCACACCATATTTGTTGGGATCGCTGACGGAGCGGGTGATGCCGGCACAGCCGCCGGCTTCGCCGTTCTCGCCGATCTGGCTGAACTTGACGTCAATCCATTTGTTGCGGGCGAAGGCGCGCTTCAGGTTGGCGATGTACTGTTGCTTGTTCTGCTTGGAATAGACCACCTTCTGTCCGCCGGGATCCATCTCGTTGATCTTTGTGGTGACCACATGGCCCGTGATGATCAGTGCGTCGTCGCTGAACACCTGCTGCAGGAAATTGATGTCCTTCGTGTTATAGGCCGTGCGGAAACGCTCCACGTATTGCAGGATCTCCATCCTGCGCTCCTCCTCAACCACGGCGCCGCAGTTGGTAAGGCTCTCGCGCAACTGGTTGTCGAGCGCGAAACGGAATTCGGAAATGCGGCCGTTCTTGTCGAACTCGACAACGGCCTCCTGATAGGTGCCGCTGCCGAACTCCTCACCCTGCGGAGTGATGATAAGGGGGATATGATCAACCTCCATGAAGTCCTTGAAAAGCCAGCAACGGTCCACCACCTCCTCGTCGTCGCAATAGAAATGGACCGTAGCCCATATCATCGTGAGCGACTTGACGGCAAAGTCCGTCATGGGCAACCCCACCACGTTGAGGTTGCGGTTCTCCCGCTGGGCGGCGTTGATTTCGGTGAGTACGCGCGAGAGGTTTTCCTCGGCCTTGCTTATGGCGGCGGGACGCTCATAGCCCTCATCGGTCGTGAGCGTCACCGTAACGGTCTGGGCCGGCAGCATGGCCACCGCCCCCAACAGTACAAAGAACAGTACGATGATTCTGTTTGTCATAATTCTGCTTTTTCGTTTTTTCTTTCAAAATAATAGGATGCGGGGCCTCACTCGGCCAACAGGAAACCGATGGCACCGCGGCCGGCATAGTTGGCAATGGCGTCGGGCCGGCCCGTCGCCACGTTTCTCCGGCCTGCACCGGGCGTGAGCACAGCCTCTATGCGGCCCTCCCGGTTATAGATGATCAGATAGTAACGGTCCGCATCCTGCAAGGCGGCATACTTGTTATAGTCCTTGATCTTGCCTTCCTGCTTCAGACGGTTCAGGCAGCCCTGCAAAGCCGAGAACTCCTTGAGCGCGGCCACCTCGGCCACCACCGGAGAGACAGCCGGCACAGAGGAGGACGAAAGCAGTTCGGCCTCATCATCGGACGCTGCCGGAACGGGAACAATCTCCTGCGTGTTCTCCACGGGCAGGATGTCGGATTTCTTCACATAGAAAAAGGCACGGAACATATTGCCGCGCGGCAGCGACACGCCGCCCCAAAGCTGTTTCGTATTGTTGACCACTACCTTGGGAGCATTGCTCATCTTCTTCTGTCCGGCCACCCACTCGTTGATGTCGGCATAGAGCAGTTCCTCGGCCAGGTCCTTGGCCTCCTGCTCCGTGGGCATTGTGGCTTCTCCGTAGAGATAGAGCGAACTCTTCTTGATGCGGTTGATCTCTTTCTTCTGTTCCTCGGCGGTCTGCTGGGCGGAAAGGCCCGATACGGAAAGGGCGAGGAACACTGTCAGCAACAGTTTCCTTATCATAAGATTTTCATTTAATGTTGAACTTAAAATATTTCTCCGAAACATTATGGAGCGGGATATAGGCAAGCAGCCGTGCCCGGATGCTTCCCTCGCCGCCCTGCAACAGGCTCACGGGAAACTCCACGCTCAGCACGTGGTTATATCCCATCCTTTCGTTCACGGCGAAAAGGGTTCCCGTCAGCACCCCGCCGGAAAGCGTCTTCACGCCGAAATACAGTTCGCAGCCCTGTTCGCGGCAAAAGGCCTGCCACTGTCCGAGGCTCACGGTGAACGTCTCCGCGTCATACCCGTATTTGTCCAGACTCAGGTCCATCCTGTAGTCGCGCCCCGCCGGGCCGGCCAGCATCAGGTTGGGAATGGTCTGCAAGGGCCGTGCGGCATCCTCAATCAGGAAATAGGAACCGGCGCTCTTGCGCAGGTAGAGGTCGCTGCGTATCAGTTCGTTCAGATAGGTACGCCCGTGGCAGATGACAGTCGCGCCCGAAGCAGTCAGCTCGCCGCGCGGTGCCACGGTGGCGCACGGCGGCAGCGGCTCCGTGCGCCGCAGGTCACGCGCCAGATTCTTCTCCAGTTCTATCGCGTTGCAGCCGGTGAGCAGCTGGCAGTCCATCGGGAAATTCAGCGAAAGCAGTTCGCGGCCCTCGCGGCTCCAGCGCACGGAATAGTTGCGCATCAGTTCGGACGAGAGGCCGAACGATTCCGTCCCGTCAAAAGCGGCCGCGGCCGCCGGGTTCCCCTTCACCGTCACCTTGTCCAGGCTCAAACGCATCTGGCGGGGCAACTGCGAAGGCAGGTCCAGCTCCAGCAGGTAGCGTTCCAGAAAATCATAAACCGGCGAGGGTTGCGAGGCCCTCAGCCCGGCAGGAAACAGATAATAGCCCACATGGGCCACCTCGCCCCAGCGGTTTGTCACCACGTGCAGGGGACGTCCCTGACGGGTAAAGTTTTCCGTATAGTCCGTAGCCGGCCGCAGGGTGTCGGCTCCGGACAGTCTCAGCACCCGCAACAGGGAGCCGATACGTTCCGTCGCGCCCCGCACCTGTGCCGTCGCGCCGGCCGGAAGGGCCGCGAGCAACAGAAGCAGGAGCGGGATGCGGAAAAGAGTATTCATCGCTTCACGATAGTCTGGTTACCGGTAGCCTTCTGGTACCAGGTGCCCATAAGCAGCTTGCCGTCGCGGAACTGTCCCACCACATAATCGCCTGCGGCGGCCATGTCCTCCTTGGTCTCGACAATGCGGTGTGCCCGCCTGTAGGTGATGGTACCGTTGCCGTGGGGCTGTCCGTTGCGGATGTCGCCGGTATAGGTGGCGTAGCCCAGATTCAGCGTGTTGGAGGGAGCCGGCGCCTTCGGTTCTTTCGGCTTCACGGTTTTTTCGGGTTCGGCCTGCTCGGGCTCTTCCTTTACAGGTTCCTTTGCCTGCCCGGGTTCTTTCCGTCCGGCCGCGGTGTCGGCCTTGACGCTGTCCGTTGCAGGCGAATCGGTCTTCACGGTGTCCACGGCCAAGGAGTCCACTCCCGTTGCCGTGCTCTCTCCGCCGCCGGAAAGCGACGCCACAGCGATTCCGCCGCCCACGAGCGCCAAGGCGGCACCGCCGATCACCGCAATCTTATATTTCTCCCAGAAGGTCTTGGGAGCACGGGTCTTCATCAGCGGTTCGCCACACTCCGAGCAGACGAAGTCGCGTCCCTGCCGGACCTGCTGCACCTCCTTCGAGGCACATTTGGGACAGGCATTCCCGTCGCCGTCCTTGTCCTTGTTCGTACAGATACCGTAGAGGTATCCGCCTGTCTTTCTTGCCATAATACTGTTTCTTATCTGTTATTTCCTGTTGATCATTTCCATGGCCTTGCGGGCCGCATCGGCATATTCCTTATATTTGGGGCTCTGCGGTCCCGACGTCTCGCGGGCCACATAGTCGCGCATGATGGCCTTCACGCCGCCGAGCATCGCCTCGCGTTCGCTCACGCGGAGGTCGGGATTGGCAAGCACCTCCTTCACCTTGTCGATGATGTCCTCCTGCATTTCCTGAGTAAGTTCCTCGCTGACGGAAAGGCCGGTAAAGTCTTTCGAGATCAGGGTCTTTATCTCAGAATCGAACTCATCGAGCGTGATGACGCACCATCCCTTTTCCTCGCGGTGGTCCTCGGTGAATTGCAGGATGTTGTTGGCCGCGGCAATGAAGAAGTAAGGCGTCATGTCCTTCAGCGACACCTTCTCCTCACCCATCAGTCCGGCCAGCTGCGTGCCATCGCCCTCGCTGTGGAGCAGGATGCGGGCATCCTTGGCCTCCGTCTCGTTGGGGTTCTTCACCATGCCGTCGTATTCGCGTTCGTACTGCGGCAACCAGGAAATGGCACGCATGGGGAAACAATATTTCACCTCGACAATGGTGATCTCGTTCTTCCGCGTACTTGTCGTGTCAAACTGGATGGAACTGCCCGGTGTGGCGTTGCCGAAGGAGCTGCGCATGGCAGCCTCCAACTTGCCGGCAAAGGACTTCAGCCCATCGTCGCCCTCATAGTTGGGCAGCGTGACGAGGATGGTCTTGCGGTTGATGGATTCGGGCGAGGCCACGGGATTGGGGTTGTTCTTCAGCGCCTTCGAGAGCTGGCTGTCGTCCAGTTTCAGGAACACGCCGCTCTGCTCGATGATGCTGCTGGCGAAATTGCGGATGTCGGTCTCCGTGGCGAGCACCTTCTGCAACTGTTGCAGAATGTTGATGCCCATGATGCGGTCGTTGCGGCGGTTGTTGTCGTGGTAGACGCTGATCTGCTCATGCAGATACTGCTCGGCAATCTCGCTCACGGTGTTCTCGTCAATGCGCTTGGCCAGGTCGTCGAAATGGGCATAGGGCTGGTTGCCGGCCACGGCGTGGCGCAGGATGCCGGCAAACGTGTCCATCTGCGTCTTGTCCACCACCAGTTCTTCCTCGAACCTCACCATCTTGTCGTCCTCGCTCACCTCGATGATGCTCTGCCGCACGTCCATGCGCCGGTTCTGGCGGTTGCGGTCGGCGATGCGCTGTTCCAGCACGGTCTGCGACATCACCAGCTTGCCGATGAAGAGCGTGATCTGCTCGTGGAACAGCTCGAACTCGCCGCGCAACTTGGAGAGCAGGCGCATCTGGAACTGGCGGGCCACCTTCAAGGTGCGCTCCGCGTACAGGTCGGCCAGGATCTGCTGGTGGTCGGTATACAAACGGGCGGACTTGCCGAGAACGGCGCGCGACAGCACTCCGGCGTGCGTCCAGTCCTCGACATTGGCGGCCGCCTCGTCAGTGAACTGCTTGATCTTGTCGTCGGCAGCGGCAATCTCGCCTTCCAGTTTCTCGGTACGTGTCTTCACGAAGATGAGAATCTCGTTGCAGATGTTCAGCAGGTCGTTCATGGAGAGCTTGCCCTCGTACCACTGCGTGTACAGGCTCTTCTCGATGCACTCCACGATGTACTGTGCCTGCTCCTTGAGCACGCGGTCGTCGCTCTTGTCCTTATAGTATTCCTCCACGCCCTGTTTCAGGCGGAAATGGTGCAGGAACTGCTCCTCGCAGTAGCTTTGCAGGTATTTCAGCGGACTCTTGTCGGCATTCTTGGCCTCGTCGTAGGAGAAGAAGTTCGTTGTGGCGTCCCAGAACTCTTTGACGGGGGTCACCTTCTTGTCCGTCTCTAAGATTTTCTCGTTGAGCGTCAGGTGCGAATCGTCCAGTTTCCATTCGCGCAGATTGCCCTCGTCGCGCGTATATTCGGAATAGTCGCGGCGCACCGGCTCGGACACGAAACCCAGATCGTCCTTGTAGTTGTTGAACTGCATCTGCCAAATCAGGCGCTGGCTCACGGTGTAGGTGACGTGCTCCACGATGCGTTCCTCGGGATAGATAACGCGCTTGATGCCGAAGGAATTGATGGCCTTCGTGCGCACCCGTTCGCGGTCGCCGGCCTTCGACTTCTCGCTGTATTCCACGCAGAAGTCATTGATGTTCTCCAAGCTCCACGAGCGGATCAGGTCGCTGGTGGTGCCGTCCTTGAAGGTCATGAACATGCGGAAATAGACCGTGTCGGCCAACAGACGGGGCAGTTCCGTGAAGGAATTGACCACCACACCGTTCTCGTTCACGTTCGAGTAGACGGTCAGGCCGAACTGCTTGAGGCGGCTCGTGTCGAGCGCCACGTGCTCGGCACCGCTGATCACATCGCACGGCAGCCAGCTGCCCACGTTCAGCGCATTCAGCTCTCGCAGGGCGGCATATCCGTTCTGGTGGTAGCGGCCGGCCTGGCAGCCCGAAGGAATGTCTAATTCGGGCAGCATGGCATAGACGTCGATGATGGCTGCGGGATATTTCAGACGGGTCTGGGCGGCCACGTCGACGATAGAGCCGGAACCCGTTCCGCCGGCCAGACCGGTGAAGATGTGGATGTGGACGGAATCCTTGTGCGTGATTTCCTTCACCTTGCCGTACTGGTTGGCCAGCGCCGAGAGATACTTCTGGCAGTTCGAGGCAAAGAGGATGCGGCCCGCACGGCGCTTCTGGCCGGCGGCGGCGCCCACCTCGCCCAGCGTATGCCGCATGGAGGCTCCGTTCTTCACGATGTGCTTCAGACCGGGAAAGTTGTTGACATTGTCCAGAATCATGTTCAGGTCCACCGACTTGATGTCGACAAACTCGCTCTCGGTGAACGAGGCGTCCTTGCCCAGCACCCTGAACGAGGGGTCGCCGGGCTTCATCATCTCGCGCGTGGAGTCCACATAGACAAAGCCTATGGGCAAATCGGCCCGCGCCGCATCGTCGGGAAACTCCTGGTAGATACGTTTCTTAATCGCCTTGAGCACCTTTCCGCCGGTACCGCCCAGTCCCACAAGAATGTGACTGCGGTTTTCTTGATCCATTGCCATAACTCTATTGTTTTTTATCTGTTATATATAAATTATTATTTCATGATCTGTCTGAAAATGTCTCCGTTTCCGCGCCCCGACTTGTCCGGGCGCAAAAGGGTCAGCGACGGTACCGCCGCGGCGCACGGCCGGACCTGACGGCAACAGGGCGTCCGCCCCCGCGGCGATAGTCCGCCCGACCGGGACGGCCGCCATACATGGGAGCGCCGGCCACCGCAACGGCCGCCGCCGTCAGCACAAAAGCCAGTGCCATCCAGCCGGCGCGCCGCCACAGAAAGGCGTTCACGCCGCTCCTCATCCCATCCGTCACCGCACGAATGTCCGAGCCTCCGTCCGAGACGGCCTCCAGCGACACCAGACGCGCGAATTTCCGGGAAATCCATCCGGAGCCTTCCCCGGCCTCCCCGGCCGACAGGGCCATACTCTCCATTCCGCCGGCCGCAACGCTCAGCGTGTGCCCCACATCGGAAACATAGCCACGCGCATACAGACCGCCGCAGAACAGCGTGGCCTGAAACCACAGGAACACCGCCAACACTCCTCCGGCCACAGCCGAAAGCGGGGTGATGCGGCGACTCCACAAACGCATGCCGGCCACCAGGGCAAACCCCGACAGCAACACTGCCATCAGAAGACCCGCGGCCAGACACACAACGATATGTTCAGTAATAGAAAACATAAAAAAATCCTTCCGTTTTTCTGTAATTCCGGCCCGATGGTCCGAACAATGGTGCGGCGAATTTAAGGATTTTAATGTGTTTAAGAAAACACCCCCCCCTATTTAACATTTGATTAACACTATTAACTTCCATATTCCGTGCGGAAATTCGCCTTCCGGAATCCTCTTTTTTCGCGGGGAACCATACCGGAAACAGATATGGGAACCCAAAACGAAATCTAAAAGTAAGTTAATTAACATTTGCTTTTCGCCCGCGGATGCAGTATATTTGCACCAGCAAAGCAGAACAACCCTGAAAAGCCGCCTATCGGGCGGTTTTTTTCGTTGCTTAACGTGAGAAAAACATCCGATCTTGTTGAAAAAAGGTCCTATCTTTTTCAAAAAAGATACTATGTTGTGAAAAATAGGTCCCTTCCCGGAGTTTTTCCGAAAAACCCGAAAGTTAAACTTCGTCTCCATCCATTAAAAAAATCGAAATAGCAAATGTGCGGCTTTGCGGCTTTTTGAGTTTGGCACACTTTTTGCATGTACGTTCCGTCCGATGCTTCCGCAAGTGCGGACCGGCCGGATTTTCCGTACATCCGGAAAGCGCATCCCACACAATCGGTCCCACACAATCGAGCGGAATGAAGAAATCCGCTTCCTCCCGCCGTACCCTCCATCCGGAAAGATTAACTGTTACAGAGTTTATAGAAATGTTAATTTTATGTTAATTATTCGGGGGGGGTAATTTTCGATATTCACAAAATTTATATTTTCGTATCATTATAGAAAAGTCTCGACAAACAATAGGAAAAAAACTGGCTTGCGGAAGGCTCTGAGCAATATATGTCGGCCAAATGCACAAAAATGTTCACTTTTTTGCATCTTTTGTACACAGTCGCCCTCCAAAACCGTGGTTAATCCGGAATAATTTTATAGATTTGCCTCATCAAGACTTAACCAAGAAAATGAAAGCGAATTCGAACAACATGGAATTTGATAAATTCGACAGACAGTTACGGCTGATGGTGCTGCTCACGCAGAACCACACCCTTACTGTTGAAGCCATCAGCGAACAGCTGCAAATGAGCAAGCGCTCCATTTACAGGTATATTGACGCTTTCCGCGCCATGGGCTTCAATGTCGTCAAAGAAGGCAGCCGGTACCGCATTGACCACTCCTCACCGTTTTTCCGGCAGATCACCGACCGCATCCACTTCACCGACGATGAAGCCATCACCATCAACCAGGTCCTCAACTCCGTTTATGACAATTCGCCGCAGGTGCGCCACCTGCGCGAAAAACTCTCCGCGCTCTACGACTTCAAGGTGCTGGCCCGCCACGGCATAGACGACCACATAGCCCGCAACCTCTCCGTTCTTTACGAGGCGGTGCAGCAGGAGCGCGTGGCCGTACTGCACGACTACTCCTCGCCCAACAGCGGCAGGCAGTGCGACCGCATCGTGGAGCCTTACCTGTTTCTCTCGGAAAACAGCGAGGTGCGTTGCTTCGAGGTGACGACGGGCATGAACAAGACCTTCAAGATCAGCCGCGCCGCCAGCGTGGAGCTGCTCGATCTGCTCTGGACCCACAAGAAGGAGCACCAACCCTTCCACACCGACCTGTTCCACTTCTCGGGCGACCGCCTGTACCGCATCCGTCTGCTCATGGGGCGCCTGGCCACCAGCCTGTTGCTGGAAGAGACGCCGGCCGCCGAGTCGCAGATCACCCTACAGGACGACGGACGCTGGCTGCTCGACACCGAAGTGTGCAGCTTCAAGGGAGCCGGCCGCTTCGTGCTGGGCCTCTTCGACGACATCGAAGTAGTAGATTCTCCCGAATTCCAGAACTATCTGAACCAAAGAATCCATTCTTTAACACAAAAAATCAGAGAGTGACAGAAAGTGTCACAATAAGGGCATTTCTTTGCAACCGTAAACCATTCACTTTTAAAATTTACGGTCATGACAAAGAAAAACTGCTGTCTGCTTGAAATGCCCCTTTCCACCACATCCTGTTCTCCCCTCACACGCCTGCGCCGCAGCCTCGAAGCCTCGGCGCCGGTCGTGTTTTTGTCCGGTATCTACTCCCTCCTGCTGGAAGAAGAGGTGAAGCCGGGCTTCACCCTCCGGCTGCTCCACGCACAGGCGGCCTGCCTCATGCTGCTCTTCCCCGCCCCGCTCGGCCTGCCGGCACGGCTGGTGTGTCTGCTCTGGGCCGCACTTGCCCTGAGACAATGCCGGAACAATAACAGCAACAACTCTTTCTGACTAACGTGAGTTCGATGAAGTCAAAACAAGGCAAACCGCTTATCAATCATTCCGGTAACACTGATACACGGTTTCTTTGGAAAGAGATGGCGCATATACTTGCGGACCTTTTCCTGATAGAAATACCTCAGACAACATTGAAAAGTTTGGGCAAGACTTCATGTTTCAGTTGTCCGATGAAGGGTGTGAAATCTTGAGGTGCAAAAATTCCACCTCAAGTTGGGGGGGGAGGTCGCAGATACAGCCCTTATGCCTTCACGGAACAAGGAATATATATGCTTATGACTGTGTTGAAAGGAGATTTGGCAACCAAGCGAAGCAAGGCCTTGATTCGCATCATCAAGCAGATGAAAATGTCCACTCAACACTTTTGCTATGCAATCCATCATTCCAAATGTCCAACCTGCCCGCGTGTGAGAAAAGCCCCTAACAAAAAAAGAAAAACCAAGTAATTGATTATACAATACTTAGCTTTTCTTTTTGTACCCAGAGCCGGGGTCGAACCGGCACGGGTTGCCCCACTGGTGTTTGAGACCAGCGCGTCTACCGATTCCGCCATCTGGGCCTCCCTTTCCCGCTGTCGCACGGGTAAGTTTTGCGCTGCAAAGGTAATGGTTTTTCTGTTACCGACCAAACTTCGCCGCAACTTTTATCTTGTTTTTTATTCTTTCGCATTGTGCGGGCGACTATTCGGGAAATTCTTTTTATATTAGCCCGGTAAAACCAGTACGAATTTTTGGACCCGGTGAAACTATGAGAAAACATAACGACTATTGCATCATTCTGGCCGGCGGTATCGGTCGGCGCCTGTGGCCATGCAGCCGCAAGGACATGCCCAAACAGTTCATTGACTTCTTCGGGACAGGACAGACATTGCTCCAGCAGACCTATGCGCGTCTTGCGCGGTTCATTCCCGCGGAGCGCATCATCATCTCCACTTTCGAGGACTATCGCGAGACTGTGGTGCGGCAGCTGCCCGAGGTTCCGGAAGAGAACATCCTGGCCGAACCCGTGCAGCTCTCTACGGCGCCTGCAGTGGCCTGGGCCTCCATCCATATAGAACAGCGCGACCCTGAGGCCAATGTCGTGGTAGTGCCCTCGGACCACCACATCGTGAACGAGGAGCTCTTTGTACGTCAGATCGGTGACGGACTGGACTTTGTGGAGTGTCACGATGATTTCCTGGCAATGGGAATCAAGGCTACGGTGCCCAACTCGGCCTACGGATACATCCAGACGGGCAGCGCCTCGGACAACGAATACCGCTGGCGGGTGAAATCGTTCACGGAGAAGCCGCAGCCCGAATATGCCCGCGTGTTCGTGGAGAGCGGGGAGTTTCTGTGGAATACCGGTATCTTTCTGTGGAACTGCCGCACGATGAACCGTCTGCTGTGCCAGATGGCACCGACGCTGCTTGAACGCATCGACTCGGCGCATGCCGCACGGCTTACCCCTTCGGAGAAGATACACCTCATCCAGACGCTCTATCCCGCCAGCATGCACAGCACCGTAGACCTCGTCATCCTGAACCGCCGCGAGGACGTCTTCGTTCAGGAGTGCGGTTTCGGCTGGGCGGACGTGGGCTGCTGGCCCGAGATATACAAGGTGTCGGAGCAGGACGCCGACGGCAATGTCCGGCTCAACGGGTCGCAAGTGATGTTTTCGGGCTGCCGCGACAATCTGATCCGCCTGCCGCAGAACGTCGCCGCCGTCATCAAGAACCTCGAAGGATATGTAGTGGCGCTCGACGGCAACGCCCTGCTTGTCTGTCCCAACGACGACCCCTCGCTGGTGCGCCGGCTGGTGAACGAGGCGCAGATGAAGCTGGGCGATGAGTTTGTGTGACGGGCGGCTCCGTGTCCTTTTTGGAGGAGCAAGAGGTAAAAACATCCGCATTCATGCTCTATTTTTTGCTTCCCGGGGGAACGGGCGGAAAACTTTTTATAACTTTGCAGTTTTGGAAGGCACCGGCTGTCCGGTGCCCCTACGGAACGGAACATAATTGTTTTTACTATTAAAATAACCATAACATGAAACCTGCAAATGGAAAACTGGGCGTTCTGTGTGTCGGCTTGGGTGCCGTCACCACAACGTTCATTACCGGCGTACTGATGGCCCGCAAGGGGCTGGCCAAGCCTGTCGGCTCAATGACACAGTACGACAAGATCCGCGTAGGCCGCGGCAAGGACAAGAAATATCTGCACTACGGCGAAATCATTCCTCTCACGCAGCTGAAAGACATCGAGTTCGGCGCATGGGACGTTTATCCTGAAAATGCCTTTGAGAGCGCTGTCAATGCCGAGGTGCTCCGCGCCAAGGACATCCTGCCCGTTGAGGACGAGCTGAAAGCCATCGTGCCCATGACTGCCGCCTTCGACAAGAACTATGCAAGCCGTCTGGAAGGCTGCAACGTGAAGGACTGCGCCACCCGCTGGGACATGGCGGAAGCCCTGCGGAAGGACATCCGCGACTTCAAGGCCGCGCACGGCTGCGACCGCATCGTGGTGATCTGGGCCGCCAGCACGGAAATCTACGTACCGGTGGACGAAACGGTTCACGGCAGCCTCGCTGCCCTCGAAGCTGCCATGAAGGCCGATGACCGCGAGCATATCGCCCCCTCCATGTGCTATGCTTACGCCGCCCTGGCCGAAGGCGCTCCCTTCATCATGGGCGCTCCCAACACGACGGTGGACATCCCCGCCATGTGGGAGATGGCCGAGAAGACCCGTATGCCCATCGCCGGCAAGGACTTCAAGACGGGCCAGACGCTTGTGAAGTCCGGTTTCGCCCCCATCATCGGCACCCGCTGTCTGGGCCTGTCCGGATGGTTCTCGACGAACATCCTGGGCAACCGCGACGGACTGGTGCTTGACGAACCCGCCAACTTCCGCACCAAAGAGGTCTCCAAGCTCTCCACCCTCGAAAGCATTCTCGTGGCCGAAGAACAGCCCGACCTCTATACCGACTATTACCACAAGGTACGCATCAACTACTATCCGCCCCGCAATGACAACAAGGAGGGATGGGACAACATCGACATCTTCGGCTGGATGGGCTATCCCATGCAGATCAAGATCAACTTCCTCTGCCGCGACTCCATCCTGGCCGCACCGCTCCTGCTCGACCTCGTGCTGCTCTCCGATGCCGCCGCCCGCGACGGCCGCTACGGCATCCAGCGCTTCCTGAGCTTCTTCCTCAAGAGCCCGATGCACGACTACACGAAGGACGAAGTTCCCGTGAACCACCTCTTCCAGCAGTACATCATGCTGAAAAACGCCATTCGCGAAATGGGGGGGGTAGAGGCAGACGAAGAAATAGACTGAAAGGCTCTTTACCTGAGCTTTGCGCTTATATCTCGCAACCGCAGCCTTTTTTCTCAGACAGAGAAAAAGACTGCGGTTGCAGCCGTTTCCAGGTGGCCTGAACCTCCAGTACGCGAACGAATGTAAGGAACTGGAAGCGTATGGAACGAGCGTCGACTTTTATGGACCGTGTGCGGGCTACGATGAAATCCGCCGAAACGGAAGGCCCTTTTGAATTGTATGTCACGCGTACCCCGGGATATGTGTGGGCCGTATTTTTCCGGCGGGCGGGAGTGCATCCCGTGGCCGTTACCCTTTTGTCGATTGTACTGGGCGGTACCGCCGGTTGTTGTTTCGGAAGTCCGGAGTTACACTGGAATCTTATCGGGATGGGGCTGCTGGTATGGGCCGACTGGTTGGATTGCGCCGATGGCCAACTGGCGCGTATGACGGGGCAGAAAAGCCTGCTGGGGCGGGTGCTCGATGGCTTTGCAGGCGATGTCTGGTTTTTCTCCATCTATTTTTTCCTGTGCTTGCGCCTGTGGCCCGTATGGGGCGTGTGGATCTGGCTGCTGGCTGCCTGGGCCGGACTGCGGTGTCACGCGCGGCAGTGCGCACTGGCCGATTATTACCGTAACATCCATTTGCATTTTCTTTGTGGAGGGCAGAGTGCCGAACTGGACCGTTCCGACCGCCTATATGCACAGATGCATTCCTTAGGTTGGAACCGCCGCGAATGGTTCCGCAAGCTCTGGCTTTACTTCTATGCCTGCTACACCCGTCGCCAGGAACACATGACACCGGCGTACCAGCGACTGTTCCGTCTGTCTGTTTTCCGGGACGGCTCCCTTCCGCCTGCGGCCGTGGAGCGTTTTCTATCCACCAGCCGCGGGCTGATGAAGTATTGCAACATTCTCACCTTCGACACTCGTGCCGGTGTACTTTTTGCATCTCTGGCAGCGGGAGTTCCGTGGTTCTTTTTTGTCTTCGAGTGTACCGTGCTGGAAGTGCTCAAGGTTTATGTCCGTGCCCGCCATGAGCAGGCCTGCCGCACGTTATATCTGGATTTGCGGGACCATGGGCTGTAGACTACCGTGTGCGGTGCTGCTTCTGGCAGGCGGAACGGGCAGGCGTATGCGTATGCCCCTGCCCAAACAGTATGTTCGCGTCTGCGGCCATCCGGTTCTGTGGTATGCCCTCTCGGCTTTTGCGCTCCATCCGCTCGTAGGGTCTGTCCATGTTGTCTGTGCTTCCGAGTGGGACGCTTTGGTGACGAAAGTCGGTCTGGCGGCTTGCGGCACAAAGTTCGGAGGCACGTTCTGTGCCGGCAAGACGGGTTTCGCCTCGTTGTGCAACGGCATAGATGGCCTGTCGGCCAACGATCTGCCGCCCGACACCCTTGTCCTGACACACGATGTCGTGCGTCCGCTGGTCTCGCAGGCCGTCATCAGCAGTTGCATCGAGACCGCTGCGGGCTTCGGGAACTCCGTGGCGGCATGGGCCGGTAACGAGGCTTTGCTCGAAACTGCCGACGGGTTTCTTGCCCATGGTTGCCGGCGGCGTGAGGAACTCTGTGGCGCGCAGACTCCGCAGGCCTTTACGTTGCGCGCACTGACAGAGGCCGTGCGCGAGGCTCGGGAGCTCCGTCTGCCACCGGCGCAGTCGCCCGTTACGCTCATGGCGGCTTTGGGCCGATGGCCTATCGCTTTGTCGCGTGGCGAATGGGTCAATTTCAAGCTGACCTATCCTGAGGATTTTGTGCTGATGCGCACTCTTCTAAGGGGAGGGTGGAAAACTTCTTCCGAATCTGGAAGAATGCGTGGAACGTAAGCGGAGGTCGGTTGACATCCGGCTTTTGGATTTTCTTTTAGACCTGAAAGACGGCGGGAACATTCACTGAGATTACATATCCATAGCTTGCAGAAACCAAAATAAATCTCTAATTTTGCCCTCGGACAGGAGAACGACACCGCCCACGACGGCGGAATCCCCCTCCGCAAAAAACGAAACTATGCTCGAAATAAAAAATCTGCATGCCTCCGTCGAGGGCAAGGAAATCCTCAAAGGCATCGACCTGCGCATCGGCGACGGCGAAGTGCACGTGCTGATGGGGCCCAACGGATCGGGGAAAAGCACCCTGAGCAACGTACTTGTGGGCCATCCCAAATACGAAGTCACCGAAGGTTCCATTGTGTTCAACGGAAAAAACCTGCTCGAACTGCCGCCCGAAGACCGTGCCCACGAAGGCATCTTCATGTCCTTCCAGGCTCCCACCGAGATTCCCGGCGTGTCGATGACCAACTTCATGCGGGCCGCCGTCAACGCCAAACGGAAATATTTCGGGCAGGACCCCATCCCCGCCGGAGAGTTTCTGAAACTGCTCAGGGAGAAGCGCAAACTGGTGGGCCTGGACGCCCACTTCATGAGCCGCGGCGTGAACGAAGGCTTCTCGGGAGGCGAACGCAAGCGCAACGAGATCTTCCAGATGGCCGTGCTCGAACCCACCTTCAGCATCCTGGACGAGACGGACTCGGGCCTCGACGTTGACGCGCTGCGCATCGTGGCCGAAGGCTTCAACATGCTCCGCACTCCGGCCACCAGCGCCATGGTCATCACGCACTACCAACGGATGCTGGACTATCTGAAACCCGACTTCGTACACGTGTTGGTGAACGGCCGCATCGTCAAGAACGGCGATGCCTCCTTGGGATACGCCATCGAGGAACGGGGCTTCGACTGGATTAAGGAAGAAATCAACGCTTAGGGCTCATGGCTTCCGAATCTCAATATACCGAACTATTCCGCAGCTGCCGCGAACTGATCGACGCAGGCAGCTGCGCGCCGCTCAACGCCTGCCGCGAGGCGGCGGCCGCACAGCTGGCGGCAACAGGACTGCCCTCGCGCAAGACGGAACGCTACAAATATACGGACGCGGAAACGGACTTCGCGCCGGACTACGGCCTGAACCTGAGACGCACCGCGCCAACGACCGACCCGCAACGCTACTACCAGTGCGGAGTGAACGGACTGGGAGCCGTCACCTTCTTCGTGGTAAACGATGTGGTGTGCCTGCCCGAAGGCATGCAACTGCCCGAAGGCCTCACGGTGGAAAGTCTCTGCGCCGCCGCGAAGAAAAACGACGGTTTCATCGAAAGATTCTACCACCGCGCCGCCGCGGAACAGACCGACGGCATCACACAGCTCAACACCATGCTGGTGCAGGACGGACTGCTGATACGCATAGCGACGGGCGCGCACATCGCCGCCCCCATACAGATAGTAAACATCTCAACGGCGGGAAAGGCACGGCTGATGTCAAACCGCCGCCTGCTGGTCGTGGCCGAAGAAGGGGCGGAAGCCACACTGCTGCTGTGCGACCACGCGGAAAAGAACGGTACCAGTCTCACGACACAGGTGACGGAGGTATTTGCCGGAAAGGACTCCCGCCTCCATCTCTGCTCCATCGAGGAGACGCATTCCCGGAATACCCGCTACAGCCATCTGTATGCCGAAGCCGAAACAGGCAGCCGCATCGTATACGACTGCATCACACTGACCAACGGACGCACCCGCAACACGGCAGACATACGCCTGAGAGGAAAAGGTGCCACGGCCGAGACCTGCGGCGCCGTGATAACCGACGGAGAGGAGCACGTGGACAACAACTTGCTCATCCGGCACGAGGCACCCGAATGCACGAGCGACATGCTCTACAAATACGTGCTTGCCGGCAACAGCGTGGGGGCCTTCGCTGGAAAAGTATATGTGGCGCCGGGAGCGCAGAAATCGCTCTCGCAACAGACCAACGCCAACCTGTGTGCCTCGGAAAAGGCCCGTTCCTACTCCCAGCCCATGCTGGAAATCTACGCCGATGACGTGAAATGCAACCACGGATCGACTACCGGAAAACTCGATGAAACCGCACTTTTCTATATGCGGCAGCGAGGCATCGAGGAGGCGGAGGCACGGTTGCTGCTGCAACATGCCTTCATCAATGACGTGTTGCTGCGCGTGGAACCGGCTCCCCTGCGCGAACGGCTCTCGCACCTCGTGGAACTGCGTTTCCGCGGCGAACTGCAAAAATGCAAGGGCTGCAAAATGATGTGCAAATAACCCGCAAAAACTACCTGTCATGTACCTTCCCGAAGAAATACGCAAGGACTTTCCCATCCTGAGCCGCGAAGTCTACGGCCGTCCTCTGGTCTACCTTGACAATGCGGCGACGACACAAAAACCGCGCTGCGTTGTAGAGGCTATCATGGACGAATACTATTCGGTCAACGCAAACGTACACCGCGGCGTACATTTCCTTTCGCAGCAGGCCACAGACCTGCACGAAGCGGCGCGCGAACGCGTCCGCACGTTCCTGAACGCCCGTTCCACCGGAGAAATCCTCTTCACACGAGGAACGACCGAAGGTCTCAACCTTGTAGCGTACTCCTTTGGAGAGGCTTTTCTCTCGGAAGGCGATGAGGTGATCCTCACCGCCATGGAACATCACTCGAATATCGTTCCCTGGCAAATCCTGCGCGAGCGCAAGGGTATCGTCCTGAAAGTTGTTCCGGTGGACGAAACGGGCCGGCTGGACATGAACAAATACGAACGGCTCTTCACTCCGCGCACGAAACTGGTATGCACCACACACATAAGCAATGTGCTGGGGACGGTAAATCCAATCCGGAGAATGGCGAAAACAGCCCATTCCAACGGAGCTTTCATCCTTGTGGACGCCGCCCAGAGCGTACCCCACACCCAAGTGGACGTGCAGGAAACAGACTGTGACTTCCTGACGTTCAGCGGACACAAGATCTACGGCCCGACAGGCATCGGTGTCCTCTACGGCAAGGAATCGCTGCTCGACAGGATGCCGCCGTATCAGGGCGGCGGAGAAATGATCTCGCGCGTAACATTCGAGAAAACCACCTACGAACGGCTTCCCTACAAATTCGAGGCCGGCACCCCGGACTACGTAGGCTCACACGCCCTGTCCGTGGCACTGGACTATGTGGAGAAAACGGGAATGGAGAACATCGCCGCCCACGAGCACAAGCTCCTGCAATACGCCACGGAACGCATGACGCGCATTCCGGGACTGAGAATATACGGTGAAACCGCCGATAAGGGGGCCGTCATCTCCTTCAACATCGACGGGATTCATCCGATGGATTTGGGCACCCTGCTGGACCGTCTGGGCATTGCCATACGCACAGGACACCACTGCGCGCAACCTCTGATGCAACGGTTCGGCGTGGAAGGCATGGCCCGGGCCTCGTTCGCCCTCTACAACACACTGTCGGAAGTGGACGCTTTCGCCGACGGACTTGAAAGGGTAAGAAAAATGTTCTGACCCGCAAAAGAAAACAACTCATCACCCTTCATACAAAACAAAATGATTCTCTCCACCACCCCAACTCTTGAGGGACACCCCATCCAGCAATACATGGGCATCGTCACTGCCCAGACCATCATCGGAGCCAATGCCATCCGTGATTTCATGGCCGGGCTGCGCGACTTCTTCGGAGGACGCTCCGGCTCCTACGAGGAGGTGCTCCGTAAAGCCAAAGCCACGGCCCTTGAAGAACTTTCCGGACAGGCCGCCGAGCGCGGAGCGAATGCCGTTGTCGGTATCAAACTGGACTACGAGACCGTAGGCGCGAACGGCTCCATGCTGATGGTCGTGGCCAGCGGGACGGCTGTTATTGTCTGAAAGTCCGGAAAATGCTGCTTCCCCGTCTGAACAGCACGATCGTGGCCGAAGCCGGATGCGATGAAGCCGGACGCGGATGTCTGGCCGGCAGCGTCTATGCCGCCGCCGTCATCCTGCCGACCGACTACCGCAACGACTTGCTGAACGACTCGAAACAGTTGTCGGCCAAGCGGCGCTATGCCCTCCGCGAAGAGATAGAACGCGAGGCGCTGGCATGGGCTACGGGTGTCGTAACTCCCGATGAAATCGACAAAATCAACATTCTGAACGCATCCATCCTTGCCATGCACCGCGCACTGGATGCCCTGAAGCTGCGGCCCGAATTCATCATTGTGGACGGCAACCGCTTCAAGCCCTACAACGGACTTCCCCACCAAACCATTGTCAAAGGAGACGGGAAGTACCTTTCCATCGCCGCAGCCAGCATCCTGGCCAAGACCTACCGCGATGACTACATGAAAAAGCTGCATGAGGAACACCCCTGCTACGGATGGGACCACAACGCGGGCTATCCCACCCGCGAACACCGAGAAGGCATCCGCCGCCACGGTCTCACTCCTTATCACCGCCGCAGCTTCAACCTGCTGGGCGATGGACAACTGGAACTTTTCTGATCTGCGGCTACGCCCTTCGCAGACAGTTTTTTGTCCCTCTTTCGGCAAGAAAGGAAGGACAAAAAACATTTTTTCCCATATATATAATGTGCAAGCACGTTTTTTTTCCTACTTTTGCGGCGAAAAATCAGTGCTGTATGCAAAAGAACTTAGTCATAGTAGAGTCACCGGCCAAGGCAAAGACCATCGAGAAATTTCTCGGCGAGGATTTCAAGGTGATGTCCAGTTTCGGCCATATCCGCGACTTGAAGAAAAAGAACTTCGGAGTTGATCTGACTACCTTCCGGCCGGAATACGAGATTCCGGCGGACAAAGCCAAAGTGGTGAGCGACCTCCGCTCGCAAGCTCGCAAGGCGGAAGCCGTCTGGCTGGCTTCCGATGAGGACCGCGAGGGAGAAGCCATCTCGTGGCATCTGGCCGAAGTGCTGGAACTCGACCCGAAGGAGACGCGCCGCATCGTATTCCACGAAATCACGAAACCGGCCATCCTCGCGGCCATCGAGCATCCCCGCCACATCGACCTCAATCTTGTCGATGCCCAGCAGGCCCGCCGCGTACTGGACCGCCTGGTGGGCTTCAAACTCTCACCCGTGCTCTGGCGCAAAGTGCGCCCCAGCCTCTCTGCCGGCCGCGTACAAAGCGTGGCGGTACGACTTATTGTGGAACGCGAGCGCGAGATTGAGCAGTTCCGGAGCGAGGCAGCCTATCGCGTTACCGCCGTATTCGATCTCGGACCGAACAGCACGCACAAAACATTCAAGGCCGAACTGAACACCCGCTTCAAGACCAAAGCCGAGGCTCAGGAGTTTCTCGAAAGCTGCCGCGCGGCCCGTTTCACCATTTCCGGAGTGACCACACGGCCCACCAAACGGATGCCGGCACCGCCCTTCACCACCTCCACCCTCCAGCAGGAAGCCGCCCGCAAACTGGGATTTCCCGTCGCACTGACGATGCGCGTGGCACAACGACTGTACGAAGCCGGTCTCATCACCTACATGCGTACCGACTCGATGAACCTTTCCGAACTTTGCCTGCAAAGCTGCCGCGCGGCCATCGTAGAACGGATGGGCGAAGAGTTCCACCAGCCCCGCCATTACCACACCCATTCCAAAGGCGCACAGGAAGCCCACGAGGCCATCCGCCCCACCGACATGAAACGTGAGGCCATCAGCGGTACGACTCAGGAGAAACGCCTCTACGATCTGATCTGGAAACGCACCCTCGCATGCCAGATGGCCGATGCCCGCATGGAAAAGACAACGGCCGTCATCGACACGGAAGGAAGAACGGAGCAGTTCGTCGCCACCGGCGAGGTGCTGAAATTCGAAGGCTTTCTGAAAGTCTACCGCGAGAGCAAAGACACGGACAACGAAAACGAAGCCGAAGGCCGCCTGCTGCCGCCAATGCAGGAGGGCGCAGAAGTGTTCCGCCAGGAAGTCATGGCGCAGCAACGCTTCACGCAACAACCCTCACGCTACACCGAGGCCTCACTCGTGCACAAACTCGAAGAACTGGGCATAGGCCGACCCTCGACCTACGCTCCCACCATCTCCACCATACAGCAACGCGAATATGTCGTGAAAGGCGACAAGGAAGGCGAGCCGCGCAACTACGACCTGCTGACCCTTTGCGGAAACGACATCACCGACGAAACCCGCACCGAAACCGCCGGAACGGAGAAAGGAAAGCTCCTGCCCACAGACATCGGACTTGTGGTCAACGATTTCCTGCTGGCCAATTTCCCCGACATCATGGACTACAACTTCACGGCCAATGTCGAGAAGGACTTCGACGAAGTGGCCGAAGGGCGGAAAAACTGGACCGAACTGATCCGCTCCTTCTACGGAGACTTCGAGCCGCAGGTGGAAAAAACCCTGGCAGAGAAAAGCGAGCACAAGGTGGGAGAACGGACGCTGGGCACCGACCCCGCCACCGGAAAAGCCGTCTCTGTCAAGATAGGCCGCTACGGACCAATGGTACAGATAGGGCAAGCCGGCGAAGACGTGAAGCCCCGGTTCGCCACGCTGGCACCGGGACAAAGCATCGGCACCATCACCCTCGAAGAGGCACTGGAACTGTTCAAGCTGCCGCGCACCTTGGGCGAGTTCGAAGACCTGCCGGTTGTGGTCAGCACAGGGCGGTTCGGGCCTTACGTGCAGCACAACCGCAAATTCGTCTCCCTACCCAAAGACGAGGATCCCATGTCCGTCACCATTGACCGTGCCATACAACTCATCGAGGCCAAGCGCGAAGCCGAAGCCAAGAGCCACCTGAAGCAATTCGCCGAAGAGCCCGAGATGGAGATACGCACCGGGCGATTCGGACCTTATATCGCCTACAAAGGCAAAAACTTCAAGATCCCCAAAACGCTGGCCGAAAAAGCCGCCGACCTCTCGCTCGAAGAATGCCGGCACATCATTGAAGAAGAAGAGAAAAAGCCGGCCAAAAGCCGCAGGAAAAAATAAATTCCACTGCCATGAAATGTATCATCCTCCTCGGCTACATGTGTGCCGGAAAGACCACCGTCGGAAAAGCCCTGGGTTCCGCTCTGGGCCGCACGTTCTACGATCTTGACTGGTACATCGAGGAACGTTTCCACAAACGGGTTCCCCAGATCTTCGCCGATGAGGGCGAAGCCCACTTCCGCGATCTGGAACGCCGGATGCTGCACGAAGTGGCCGAGTTCGAAAACATCGTCCTGTCCTGCGGCGGCGGCACGCCCTGCTTCTTCGACAACATGGACTACATGAACTCCGTGGCCGAGACGTTCTATCTGAAAGCATCGGCCGAAACCCTCGGCCGCCACGTGGCCATGAGCCGCGGCGAACGCCCCTTGCTCAAAGGGAAGAGCCCCGAGGAGCTCCGCACCTTCATCAGCGAACAGCTGGAAGAACGCACCCCTTTCTACGAGAAGGCGCAACACATCATCGACATCAACGTGCTCGACACGTTCGAGAAAATCAACGACATAGTAAAAATCATTATTAACGAGACAAAAGGTTAGTGTCTCCATGCGGTCTGTGTCCTACGGGAGCGACCGCGGGACACACACTGACCGTGAAGATTCCTGCCAATGAGAAAATGGAGAATTGAAGATTCCGAAGAACTCTATAACATCAAGGGATGGGGCGTGAGCTACTTCGGAATCAATGAAAAAGGACACGCCTACGTTTCCCCCCGCAAGGACAGTGTGCAGATCGACCTGAAAGAGGTTGTAGACGACCTTGCCATGCGCGACATCACCGCTCCGGTGCTGCTGCGCTTTCCCGACATTCTCGACAATCGCATCGAGAAGACGGCCGACTGCTTCGCACGGGCAGAAAAGGAATACAACTTCCAGGCCGACCACTTCATCATTTTCCCCATCAAGGTCAACCAGATGCGGCCCGTGGTAGAAGAGATCATCAGTCACGGAAAGAAGCACAATCTCGGGCTTGAAGCCGGCTCCAAACCCGAACTTCACGCCGTCCTTGCCACAAACATGGACAGCGACAGCCTCATCATCTGCAACGGACACAAGGACCAGAATTTCATCGAACTGGCCCTGCTCGCGCAGAAAATGGGCAAGCGCGTATTCCTCGTCATCGAGAAACTGCCTGAACTGCGCATCATCGCCCAGACCGCCGAAAAACTCGGCGTACGCCCCAACCTCGGCATCCGCATCAAACTCGCCACCAGCGGATCCGGCAAATGGGAGGAAAGCGGCGGTGACGCCTCGAAATTCGGTCTCAACTCGGCCGAGCTGCTCGAAGCCCTCCACATGCTCGACGAGATGGGAATGCGCGACTGTCTCTCGCTGATCCATTTCCACATCGGTTCGCAGATCACCAAGATACGCCACATCTCCACCGCCCTGCGTGAAGGTGCCCAGTTCTACGTGCAGCTCCACGCCATGGGCTTCGACATCAAGTTTGTAGACTGCGGAGGAGGTCTGGGAGTAGACTACGACGGCACACGCTCCAGCAACTCCGTCAGCTCCGTCAACTATTCCATCCAGGAATACGTGAACGACTGTGTCTACACCTTTGTCGACGCCGCCAACAAGAACAAGATCCCCCACCCCAACATCATCACCGAGTGCGGACGTTCGCTCACGGCCCACCATTCCGTCCTCATCCTCGACGTGCTCGAAAGCGTCGACGTGCCCCACATGCCCGAGGACTTCCAGGTATCCGAAAACGACCACCAGCTCGTCAAGGATCTCACCGAAATCTGGGACAAACTCTCCTCGCGCTCCATGCTGGAAGACTGGCACGATGCCGAGGACATCCGCGAGGAGGCGCTCGACCTGTTCCGCCACGGCATCATCGACCTGCGCACCCGCGCCCAAATAGAACGTATCTACTGGAGCATCTCGCACGAAATCTCCGAACTCACACACCACCAGAAGCACGTACCCGACGAGCTGCGGAAGCTCGACAAGATGATGACCGAGAAATACTTCTGCAACTTCTCCCTCTTCCAGTCCATGCCCGATTCCTGGGGAGTAGACCAGCTCTTCCCCATCATGCCTATCGCCCGCCTCGACGAGAAGCCCACCCGCTCGGCCACGCTACAGGACATTACCTGCGACAGCGACGGAAAAATCGCCACCTACATCAACCACAACCAGCAGACCAGCTACCTGCCCCTCCACACCATCCGGCTCGGCGAACACTACTACATCGGCGTGTTCCTCGTAGGTGCCTATCAGGAAATCCTGGGCAACATGCACAACCTATTCGGTGACACCAACGCCGTACACATCTCCGTGGACGGCGACGGCTACAAAATCGAAAAGACCATTGACGGCGAGACCGTGGCCGATGTGCTGGAATACGTACAGTACGACCCCAAACAACTGGTGCGCCGCCTCGAAAGCTGGGTGAGCAAGGCCGTCAAAGAGGAAAAAATCACCCACGAGGAAGGCAAGGAGTTCATCTCCAACTACCGCGCCGGCCTCTACGGCTACACCTATCTGGAATAAGAAGAAAAGAAACGGGCAGGCAGATAAAGGGCTGTCGGCAGGCTTTTGCCTGTAAATACCGTATGTTTTCCGAACAAGAGCAAAGCCCCCCGAAAGGCCGTCAAGCAACGGACTTTCGGGGGACTTCATGTAAACAATCCAGTATCACGGCAATGCTATTTTCCGGCATTTTCCGTTTGACACGGCGTTACATGAGAAAAGGCCTCAATAACCGTACTGCCGGTCCAGAGTAGCCACGCGTTTTTTGATCCAGTCGCGCAGATATTCCTCCTCAGACCTGAAGTTCAGGTAAATGCCGTTAGCATTGTCCCAGCGCCGCCGCTCGCGGGCCGCCGCGCCGCTGCGCTCCAACAGACGGAAATAGTCCTCAAAACGCTTCATGAGAAGTTTCGGGTCAAAATGGGTGCGGCGCAGACTGCGGTAACGCCCGGAGAGCTTTGCCTTCCAGCCGTCGGCATCGAGCTTCTCCAGCCTATCGAACAGGGAGTTCATCTTCCACTGCCTACGCAGATAGCTACGGTAATCGTTCCCGGGCGCACACTCCGAACGATGCCCGTCCCAGCTCCGTCCGAAGGTTCCGTCCAGATCCCACGGCGCAGGCGTGAGACGCGGGCTACGGGTCTGGTCTTCCACCGCCCAGAACATGTTCTTTCCGCTGTTGTCCACAGCAAACAGCAACTCGATAAAGAGCCAGTAATCGCACACGACTGGCAGGTCGAAACGTTCGGCCGCCTCACGCACAAAGGCCCGGTCTTCGGCGCGCGACACCAGATCGGCCGCATCGTAAAGCGGTTTCCATTCGGTCTGCCGGCCGGACTCGGCCTTCGGGTATTTCGCATCCCATCCGGCCCAGCTGCCACCACGGTTGTCATACTGCGGCGGACGGGTTCCGGAAGGCCGTCCAGTTGTCCGGTTACACCCCATCAGGGTCCAGGTCGACCATGTGTTCGACTTGTACAGGCACCCCTTCGCCTTGCGGCCGTCCGAACGGGCCAGTCCCATCTGCTTGCGGTCTACACGTTCGGTGAGATTATAGACACCCTGATAACTGCCGTTCCAGAACACCTCTACCAGCCTTCCGCGCACACCGTTCAGGTTGCGGCGGGAAGTGGCATAATACGGCGCGGCGGCAAAATCCATCCACAGATCCATAGCCACACGGTTGCGCATCCGGGCGTGGTCCACCGCCATCGCGTCGAGAATCCAGTAATTGTCAGACCGCATGCCCAACAGCCTGCGGTTCGCCGCCTTTCCCGACCCGTCCGTCAGTTTCACGGCAAAGGATTTCTTGTTCATGAAAGTGGAATAGTCTCCCCGGAAGCGCAACCGGGCAGCCGTCAGGGAGTCGGCCGACCGATTGTCGGGATCGTGCAAGCGGAACGTACCCGCCGTGAAGTGCGACTTGCCAATTCCCGAGCCGCCAATCTCCACGATGGGCAGGTAGGTGAAGGTGAGGCGCGCCACCGCCACCGTGTCGCTGTCCGAGGCCAACGCCAGCCTGAAGACACGTCCGTCTTCAGGCCGCTCGAAACTGCACCGGCCGTTGCGCGTGGCGGCTTTCCCGTCTACGAAAAAAAGAAGGCCGGACTGACCTGCGGCAGCCAGCTGAGCCGTGAACTCGCTGCCCGTCCGTTCGGGCAGCGGATAAAGATAAAGGCCCGTCTTCTTATCGTAGACCGGCTTATGCCCGTTGACGGTAAATTCCAGCAGACCGGGCACACGCATCTGCTTCCGGGCCTGCACCGGCACTGAGCGACTGTCCGAGGGCTTGTCAAAGCAATGTGCCGGCAGCTTGACCTCTCCGCCGTCCAGATCGGTAACTACGCGGCCCTTGCTGTCTACGAGAAAAAAGCGTTCGTTGTCCGTCGCAAGGGAAGAGGTGTTCCGGTAAGTCCCTACTATGTAAGAGTCGCGCCGCACATTGAGCAGATGATTCGTATGCGATTTGTGGCTGATGATCATTCCTGTCCGGCCGGGATAGATTTTCCAACGCGAGGCGTCGTTGTGGTCCGTCCGGCTCAGCCGCATATAGCGGCGGTCGGACGTCCGCACTCCGTCGTAGGTCATGTATCGTCCCGTCTTCACGTTCCGAATCAGGTAGTAGCCGTCCAGATCCTTCGTAACGGTCCACAGCGAATTGTCGGTCCGGCCGTGCGCATAGACCAGCGCCTCGGGATTGGACGGCGAGGGTGCCACGCAGCCCGCGGGCCAGAGCAGACAGCGGATCTGATAATGTTCGCCCAGTTTCAGCTTCACTCCGGCGGCACTAACCGGCAGGATTGTCAGGCAGAAAAGCAGAAATAGAATTTTTCGCATAAAAGTCATCAATATAAAATAAAAGGGAGGGAATTCTGTTGTCACTTTTTCTTTTTCGTCATTTTCAGGATGGCGGTGATGTCATCAATCCGCATCTTGCCCGTCAGCTGTATCACGCGCGAGCAGTAATCGTCCCTGAACTTGAATATCAGCAATTCGTCAATGTCCTTCCCCTTGCCCCGACGATGGCAGAACACCACCAGCTCCGTCTTGTCGTAACGCGTGTGCATGATCCGCTCGTAGGCCGACCGTCCGCTCACCTTCTCCAGATCGCGGCGCACCTGTTTCGTGGTGGAACGGCTGTGGGTGTGCAGACTGAGCAGGCTCTTCAGGCGCGACACCACGCCCGAGACGTCCCAGGCCGACGACTTCAGAGCCCCCGAACGCGAAGCGGCTTCAAGCATGTCCTCCGAAACGAAAGAACGGGCCACTTTCGAATTGTTGGCGTAATGGTCAAAGGAATAATAAACCTTCACGGGAGACCCGGAAGCTATCGTGGATATTTCCGGGCTCATGTCTGCCCGTACCGGAAGAGACGCCGGTAGCAGAAGCAACGGAAGTGCAAGAATAAAAAGAGTTTTTTTCATAATCGACAAGTCTGTAATCGTTTCTTATATGGTCCGTTCTGTTTTTTAGAAAAGGGGAGGCTCAGGAACAGGGACCTCCCAGCTCTTCCTCGGCCTCCACGCCCATGTTCAGTTGTTCGGAAACATAGAACAACATGTCGCGCGTCTCGCTGGCGGCCTGCTGCGGCGTACAGCAGGTATCGGAATAGACCGTGGGCGGGGTGCCCCCGCTAAAATGCAGCCCCAGGAACAGCGCCGTCATCGTAGCGGCAATGCCGGCCACCGCCCCCAGCCTTCTCCACAGGAGGTAGTGGTGCTTTCGGGGCGCTGCGTGTTGCGCCAGACGGGCAGCGATACGCGTTTCCAGCCCAAGGGGGGGGGAGGAGCATCCGGTTTCGGGAAGGGCGACAAGAGTCTCCAGCACGGCGCGGTCGGCCTGCCATGCCGGCGGGCAACTTTCGGAGCGGAGAAAATCAAGCAGCCGGCGTTCTTCGGAAACGGTAGAGGTCCCGGCATAGAACTTCTCGCGCAGGGCGGTGGCTTGTTCCAAATTCATCATTGTCGTTTCTTTTTAAAAGTGTTCATACATCTGTCAGATCCCCGTATTGCTCACGCAGAAAACGGCGGGCGCGGGAGAGTATCGTGCGGATATTAGCCTCCGAATCGCCCGTAAGGGCAGCCATCTCCGCAAAGGAATAATCTCCGACATGGCGTAGCGTCACCATGCGGCGGGCCTTGGGTGTGAGGAGTTCCAGCAGCATACGCAGGGTTCCCCGTTGCTCCATCCGCTCGATGCGGCCGCCTTCCTCGGGCAGGAAGTCCATCTCGTCAAGGTCGTTTTCAGACCGGCGGCGGCGAAGCATGTTCAGACAGACGTTGCGCAGCACGGTCTGCATGAAGGCTTCGGGATTCTCCAGCATGTTCAGGCGGGCAGACTGGTCCCAAAGTTTCAGATAAGTGTCCTGCACGGCATCTTCGGCATCCTGCGCATTGCCCAGCAAAGCCAGGGCACGGCGATAGAATTGCGATGCTAACGGCATGTACTTATTTTGGAACTCCTGTTGCGTCATGTTTTTGCGGGAAGACTGGTTCTCCGGCAGAGATGTTTCTGTTTCCTCTCTCTATCTATAATAACACACAAATATATGGTTTTGTGACAAGTTCTCACCTTTTTTTCGGAAAAAATCGTATTTTTGCTCCAAAGAGAAGCCGGCAGTACCCCAAACGGCCCGCATACCGTTTTCTGCGGCTGCCCGCACCGAAAAAAAGACCCTACGCCAATGAACGTAAAGATCGAGCCTTCATGGGGCGAACGCCTCAGGGCGGAATTCGAAGCGCCCTACTTTCTCCGCCTCGCCGAGTTCGTGAGGGCGGAATACGCCACCACTACCTGCTACCCGCCGGGCAGCCGAATCTTCAATGCCTTCGACCTTTGTCCCTTCGAACAGGTGAAGGTGGTCATCATCGGGCAGGACCCCTACCACGAGCCGGGCCAGGCCGAGGGACTGTGCTTCTCCGTGGCCGACGGAGTTCCGCATCCACCCTCACTGCAAAACATCTTCAAGGAGATCCAAGGCGATCTGGGCCGGCCCGTTCCGGAAAGCGGCAGCCTGCGCCGCTGGGCCGAACAGGGCGTATTGCTGCTCAACGCCACGCTGACGGTGCGGGCCCATCAGGCCGGTTCGCACCAGAACCGGGGATGGGAACAGTTCACCGATGCCGCCATCCGGCGGCTGGCCGAAGAGCGAGAACATCTGGTGTTTCTGCTCTGGGGCAGCTATGCCCAGCGCAAAGGACAGGTGATTGACCGCAAGAAGCATCTGGTACTCCAGTCGGCCCATCCCTCGCCACTCTCCGCCTACCGCGGATTCTTCGGCAACCACCACTTCTCGCTGGCCAACGACTATCTGGTGCGCCACGGAAAAGACCCCGTCTGCTGGTAAAAACGCCCACGCCTCATCCACCCCGTAATCCTCCACACCCTCATGCTACCCATCCTGCAAGTGGGCGACGTACTGATATCGCCCGACATACTGACCGAATACTTCTGCTGCGACCTCGAAGCCTGCCGCGGCGCCTGCTGCATTGAAGGCGACGCCGGCGCGCCGCTTACGGAAGCGGAGATCCTCGAACTCGAAAACGTGCTCGACAAGGTATGGCCCGACCTCAGCGCCGAGGCCCAGAACGTCATAGACCGCCAGGGAGTGGCCTATACCGACCCCGACGGCGACCTCGTGACGAGCATCGTGCGCGGAAAGGACTGCGTGTTCACCTGCTACGCACCGGACGGCTGCTGCTGTTGCGCCACCGAACGCGCCTGCCAAAGCGGACAGACCTCGTGGCCCAAGCCCATCTCCTGCGCCCTCTATCCCATCCGCGAGAAACGTCTCGCAAACGGCCTCGTGGCCCTGAACTACCACCGCTGGGACGTTTGCCGGCCCGCCGTGCTGAAAGGACGGGAGCTGAAACTGCCCGTCTACCGCTTCCTGCGCGAACCGCTCATCCGCCGCTTCGGCAACGAATGGTACGAGGAACTGGAACAGACGGCACAGTTATTGCGCGAGAACTATGGGAAAAACACATAAACGGAGGTTACTTTTTTAGCTCCACGTTTTCTCCATAATTTTTTACAGCCCGAAATCCGCTAAATCAGCATGATAGTTAAAGAAGAAGTTCTGGACTTACTTGAATCCACTGAATCATATCGAGTGGAACGCACGACAAACACAACCAACATGGACAAGTTCTGTGAGGCTATTTGTGCGTTTGCAAATGACATGTCCGGCTCCCGAAAGAATGGCTATCTGATTATCGGAGCGAATGATGATGGCTCTATCGCCGGAATGAAAGTAGACGACAATCTGCTGAAAAAATTGCTGCGATCCGTTCTGACGGCAATATTCTGCCATTGCCTACCATGGCGGTCGAACGGTTTTCATATCCGAAAGGGGATTTATTAGTTGCAGAAGTCAAGCCGTCCGACTTGCCGCCAGTACGTTATCGCGGAAGAGTTTTTATCCGTATAGGGCCGAGACGCGACGTCGCTACGGAATCCGAAGAGAGAATACTTGCCGAACGGCGTTGTTCTTTCATGGCTACCTTTGATGCTACCCCATGTCTGAACGCGAAACTTGAGGATCTTAATGTTACCTATATCAAGACCCAATATCTTCCGATGGTATTCGATGAAGAGAATCTTACAAACGACAAACGAAACATCAAAGAGCAGCTTGCCTCAATCCATCTATACGATCGAGACAACGACTGTCCTACATACGCCGGAATAATCCTTTTTGGAATCAATCCTAAATATTTTCTTATGGGTAACTATGTGCAGTTTGTGCGCTTTGCCGGTAAAGACAAGAGTGGAGATATTCTCAATGAACGTCAGTTCACCGGCCCTCTTTATAAGATGTTACCGACATTAGAATTTTTTGTTCGCAATGCCATCATAACCCAGCGTCCCGTACCAGAATCTCTCTTCAGAGAAAGAACTGTCTGGAATTATCCTGAAGGAGCAATCCGCGAATTACTGATGAATGCCTGTATGCATAGAGACTATCAAGCCAATATGCCGATCCGCTTATACCAGTTTGACGATTACATTGAAGTAATGAATGCAGGCGGACTTTACGGGGAAGCCCGTCCTGAGAACTTCCCTTCGGTCAACGACTATCGTAATCCTCTTGTGGCAGAAACTATGAGAGTGATGATGTATGTCAACAAGTTCAACCGAGGAATAACCCGCGTTCAGGAGATGCTTAAAGAAAACGGTAATCCTCCCGCGGATTTTGACGTGAACACCATCACAGCTTTCCGCGTCAATGTCCATGCGACAAAAGAAGCCGACTTGCCGAAACCCACAAGTCAGGGCACAAGTCTACCAGATAAGACGATCAAGGAGAAAATCATCGAATTTTGCAAAGAGCCACACTCATTGGCTGAAATAACTGCCCATTGTGGATTCCAAGACAAACGCAAGTTCAGAGAGCGTTATCTAAATCCATTACTCGGTTTGCACATCCAAATGACTATCCCGGATAAACCCAGAAGCAGATTTCAAAAATACATTACGTTGTAAGATACGGCAATCTTTCCTTTAACCTGTAAAATGCCGGGGCTTCTATTGGCTGTAAGCGTACCGGCCGGCAGCCTCTTGACCGGGAGGAATGCAAACTTTTCTTCAAAAAAATCTTACACAAAGTTTAACGTATATCCCGAAAGTTTAACGCGGGTATCAAAGGGTTTTCAAAAAAGATAGGACCTTGTTAAAAAAACATCGGAACTTTTTTGAAAAAGATAGGATCTTTTTTCAAGAAAAACCTATGTTTTTTTCGCGTTAAGCGCCGAAAAAAGCCGCTCTCAGGCGGCTTTTTCAGGGGTGTTCTCTTCTGCTAAGGCAAAGATACAACATCCGGAAGCGAAAAGCAAACGTTAATTAACTTCCGTTTACATTCGGACCGAAACGCCCGTTTTCCCTATCGACGCCAAACGTGAAACTCCGCAAGGCCTTTTTCCGCATCCGGCCGACACAGCATCTTCCCAAAATCCGAAAGCCCGTTAATACGTTGTAAGAGTACTTAAAACGGCCTGTCGGAGCTTGCCCGTCCGTCCGTTTCTTCCTACCTTTGTCCGTATCGGGATCCACGGAAATCCTCCGGCTACCCGATGACAGGACTTTTATTCACCAACACACACCAACACACGATGACAACTACTGTAACTTTCAACGGAAACCCTGTAGCCCTTTGCGGTCAATTGCCGGCCACGGGACAGAAGGCACCCCGCTTCGGCGGCGTGAAAGGCGACCTCAGCGAACTCCACCTGCCCGACCTTGCAGGACAGCGCGTGGTGCTGAACATCTTTCCCAGCCTCGACACCTCGGTTTGCGCCGCTTCGGTACGCCGCTTCAACAAGGAGGCCGCAGAACTGCAAAACACCGTGGTGCTCTGCATATCCAAGGACCTGCCCTTTGCCCAAAGCCGTTTCTGCACCACGGAGGGACTGGCGGACGTGGTGCCGCTCAGCACTTTCCGCTGCCAGTGCTTCGACGACCGCTACGGCCTAACCATTGCCGAAGGGCCGCTCAAGGGGCTGCTGGCCCGTGCCGTCATCGTCATCGACGAAACGGGGACCATTGTCTACGAGGAGCTGGTGCCCGAAATCACGCACGAGCCGGACTATGCCGCCGCGCTGGCTGCACTGAAATAACCGGAGAACAAGCAAAAAAACAGACATGCCGGAGACACCCTGTGCCAAACAGGATATCTCCGGCATGTCCGTATGTATCACTACCGGTCCCGGCTCAATGACGCCGCCCCGTGCGGAGACGGAAGGACTTCACACTGGTCTGCAGCCGGCCGCGTCCGAAACTGACATGGAAGACGGCTTCGCCCTCCCTGAGCCGCTCGCTGCCGGAGACGGACACAATGTAGCGACATCCCTTGCCGGCCGGAAGCCGGCGCAACACCGCCGGCTCGGAAATCCGGATGCGGCGGTTGCTGCACGTGATGACGGGCGATACATCGTAAAGATCCTCATCACCACGGTTATAAATGTCCATTTCTATACGGGCCTGTTCTCCGGCATCGAGCCGGCTGTTGCCATCGGTATCGTAGAAACGCAGGCGGTCCACTGCCAACACCGGGGCAGAGGGGGCATATTTTCCGGCACGTCCGCGCCCTTCACGCGGGCGGCTGTAGACCTCACCGCCCTCCTCTCCGTCGTAATCTTCGCGCTCGTCGCGGGGCGCGGTAATCACGGCGGCGGCCACACCACCGGCCAACATACCGATGACCGTACCCTTATCATGACCGCGGTGGCCGCCCATCAGCCCGCCGATTCCCGAACCGAGGGCACCGCCGAGCGAACTGCCTGCGGTCACTGCCGAGAACTGGTTATAGGAGCAGCTGCACAGCATCCCGGCCGACACCGCCAAGAGAAGTAGCTTGTTTTTCATGACTTCACACACCAATATATAATAAAAAAGGACCGGCGCGGTTCCGGAAAAAGCCGGCGCGCCGGTCCCGTAAAGGGGAAGAGGAGATGCTCTACTTGACAATGATTACCAGATAGCGGCTCACGCTCCAGAAGTTCTCGGGCCGGGTGATGCGGAGCGTATACTGCCCCTGCGAATCGCGGTCCAGCGAATAGGAACCGGCCGGATGGCTGGTGACGAGGCGCGCGCGCTTGGAATAGAGTTTGATAACCTTTGTGACGCGCAAGTCGATCTTGGTGAAATAGTCGCGGTTGAAATCGCGTGAACGCAGCACGTCGTTCTTCTCCAGAATCTTCTGCTCACGGAGTTCCTTCTTCGTTCCGAAAACATACCAGGCCGAATGAAGTTCCTTGTCCTGCTCGGCCACGGTCTTTTCCTTCTGCGCGTTGGAGGCAGCAAGGTTGCTGACATTCTCGCTGAGCGTGGAAATCTGCTCGTCCTGCTCGGCGATGCGTATCTCTTTGGCGGCCAGTTCGGCCCGTAATGCCTCGATCTGCTGGCTCTTTTCCTCCAGTTGGGCGTTGAAGTTGGCCACCATCTCCTCCAGCGTGGCCTTCATCTTGCCGTTAGTCTGGTTAGTGCTGCGCAACTGCTGTTGCAGATTGGCAATGAGATCACGGTTGAGGCGCAACGTACGCTGGATGAAAGCCATGTTTTCCTGAACGGCCTGCTTGTCGGTGCCCTCACCCTGCTTGGTCTCGGTGCTGACACGGCCTTCGGCCTCGCTGATCTGCCGGAATCCCTCCTGAATCTGCTCAATGGTGCCCATGAGGTCGTTGGACTCGTTCTGTGTCTGGGCAATGACCTGCTGGAGAGAGTCGATGGTAGCCGCCGAACTGTCCCGGCCGGCTTCTTTCTCTTTTTTCGTGTCGCAGGCTCCCATAAACAGGGAGAACGCCGCGACGGCAATGATTACAATCTTCTTCATCTGAAAATAAGTGTTGGTTTGATTCGTATGTAATGTTGTTACTTTTTTATTTCAAATTCCACCATCAACCGGAGCCACCTGCCCGCGAAGAGCCTTTTCCTCCTTCCGCTTTTTCTTTCCGGAAGCATCGCAGCCCTCCACCACCAGCACGAACTCGCCGCGCGGCTCCGTCTCCGTGAAATGCGCCTGCACCTCGGCCAGGGTTCCGCGTACACTCTCCTCGTGAATCTTGGAGATTTCCCGGCAGGCCGAGACGCGCCGTTCCTCACCGAAGACCTGGGCCAGCTGTTCCAGCGTGCGGACCACCCGGTAGGGAGATTCGTAGAAGATCATGGTGCGCGACTCCTCCTTCAGCTGTTCCAGACGTGTGGCACGTCCTTTCTTCTGCGGCAGGAAGCCCTCGAAGACAAAACGGTCGCAGGGCAGCCCCGAGGCCACCAGCGCCGGAACAAAGGCCGTGGCCCCAGGAAGGCACTGCACCTCGACACCACGCTCCACACAGGCACGCACCAGCATGAAGCCGGGATCGGAAATGGCAGGAGTGCCGGCATCCGAAATCAGCGCCATGACCTCGCCCGCCGCCATGCGGGCGGCAAAGGCATCGGCCGTCTGGTGCTCGTTGAACTTGTGATGGGAACACAGACGGTTCTTGATATCGAAATGCTTGAGCAGTATGCCCGAAGTGCGGGTGTCTTCCGCCAAAATGAGATCCGCCTCCCTCAGAATCCTGAGAGCGCGCATCGTAATATCTTCAAGATTGCCTACAGGGGTAGGCACTACATAGAGTATTCCCATGTTGCAAATATAGAGATTTATCACTGCGGGAACAAACAAATGGGAGCTATATTAGTATTTTTTTGAAACTTATCCTTACTTTTGCATTTTGCGGAGGTTGTCCGGAAAAACCTCCGGCCCTCCCGTCCCACTCCATTGACACCCTGTAAAAAAACAACCCGACCGACACATGCCAAGAACTGAAATCACCTTCGACCGCTTCGTGCGCGGACTGCTGGCCGTAACAGGAGCCGTATTCCTGTACCTGACAATAGACTACCTGAGCAGCGTGCTCATCCCCTTTCTGGCAGCATGGGTTGTCGCCTATCTGCTCTATCCCATCGTCACCTTCCTGCAATACCGCTGCCGGCTGCGCAACCGCCTGCTCTGCATCATTCTGACCCTCGTACTGCTCTGCGGCATCACAGGCGGCCTGCTCTATCTGAGCATTCCGCCAATGATCGAGGAATGCATACACCTGAAGGACATCGCCTTGCAATACATCGAAAAAGGCGCCGACAACGCCACCATCCCGCCGGCCATCCAGCGCTTCTTCAGCGAGAATGCCAACAAAGTGGAGCTGGACAAGATCCTGCGGCAGAACGACATCATGTCCGCCATCAAGTCCACCGTCCCGCAGATGTGGTCACTCCTCTGGTCCACCGCCAATGTCATTTTCAATCTGGTAGTGTCGCTCATCGCCCTGCTGTACCTGTTCTTCCTGCTGACAGACTATGAGAAATACACCCGCAGCTGGATTCACTTCATCCCCGTCCGCCACCGCGCGTTCGCCTCGCTGCTGGTAGGTGACATTGCCCGCGGCATGAGCGGCTATTTCCGCGGACAGGCTCTCATCGCCCTGAGCAACTGCGTGATGTTCTCCATCGGCTTTCTGCTCATCGGCTTCCCCATGCCCGTAGGACTGGGCTGCTTCATCGGCATCATCAGTTTTGTGCCCTACCTGCAAGTGGCGGGCATCCTGCCTGCCACCATCCTGGCCCTGCTCAAGGCTGCCGAGACCGGCGAGAACTTCTGGTGGCTCATAGGCGGAGTCATTCTCGTCTATCTCGTAGTCCAGATCATCCAGGACGCGGTGGTCACGCCCAAAATCATGGGAAAGATCATGGGGCTACCGCCTGCCATTATCCTGCTCTCGCTATCCGTCTGGGGCTACATGCTCGGCATCGTGGGCCTCATCATCGCCCTTCCCGTCACCACCCTGTTGCTGTCCTACTACCGCCGCTACATCGTCAAAGCCCCCGAAAATTCGCAGCAACTCCTTACTTTTGAAGAAAACACGCCGGGAAATCAAAAAAATCATTGAAAAAATTTGGAAGCAACAAAGAAAATCCCTACCTTTGCACTCGCTTAACAGCAAAAACAACAAGGTCAGATTCGCTAGCTCAGCTGGTAGAGCACAACACTTTTAATGTTGGGGTCTTGGGTTCGAACCCCAAGCGAATCACCAAAGAAAGGTCTTCTGCAATGAAGACCTTTTTTTAGCCCCATCTACTGTTCCTAATCTCAGTTTTTTGTAAAAATCACGGTTATAATCGCAGAAATTTGTATCTTCGTATTCTCTTAATCGTAATTTTTTGTATGGCAGTGAAAGTTGACACCCAGAAAGAGATTATCTTCGGCTCATCTGATCCGAACATTTCCCGCGTGCTTAGCAAGAAAGAAAAGGAGGGTGAGTTGCGAAAGGTTGCGGCGCATGGTAAAAAACCTGTGTTTAGCCAGTGTTTAGATATAACTTCTTACATTTGCAAAAAAAGAGTGCGATGGAGAAGAATCCTTACATAGAGTTGGCGGAATGTCTACTTCCGGAAGAAATGA
>Ga0209064_1000480_pt1 | contig 88366 bp, 63 predicted proteins | sample Inofromicrocosms_FD_187498 | JGI IMG/M metagenome (GOLD analysis project Ga0209064, IMG submission 187498) | Mouse cecum microbial communities from Vienna, Austria - Inoculum for glucosamine and mucus D2O microcosms (SPAdes) (version 2) | ecosystem: Host-associated > Mammals > Digestive system >...
AACGGATTCCATGCAGATTAATAACGGCACCTTCACCGGGCATACCTCCTTTGGATAGGACAGAGACCCCGGGAATCATACCGTAGATGCTTTCATCAGGAGTCGCATTTCCCTGATAAAGGTCTTTCCGGTTAATGGAAAAAGAACTTCCCTTTTTATCCCACACATCCGATATACCGGCAGAAGAAAGCGTCTTGTTGGTATAACGCAACGTATTTTCCGGCAACAAATACACTTCCAATTGTGTACGTTTGCCTAAAAATAACTGTTTTTGCATGAATCCCCGAAGTTCAAATGTCAATACAACATGAGCATCGGCAACCTCTATCTGAAAAGCTCCTTCCTCATCGGTAATGGCGGATTTATTCAAATTGCTTCCCGCCACCCGGACCTGCGCAAGGGGAGTTTTACTGACCGAATGATATACTTTTCCGGTCACGACGATTTTTTCCTGGCCCGACACAACAGTCACCAGAAAAAGAAATAACAACGTACCTATAAAACTTATCTTGTTCATCATAATATCTTCAATTAATAGATTGACGACGGATCGGCAATCAGTTTTATTCCATAAATGATAAGACGGGCATCTCCGCCGGAAATATGTTCCGTTTTAACTTTCACTTCCGTCAAACCGCTTTCCGCAGGTATAGTAATTTCACCCATATCGAAATACTTGGCATCCTGACCAGTCTTACTACCAATATTCCATTCTTTCGTAACCACCATACCATTAATACTTATCGTTTGTTTTCCGCACTGATAAGGCCGGAAAGCCATCTGTACCTTATACGTCCCCGGAACCACCCGGGCGGCCACCGTATTTCCCCGGGCATCCGTATCGGTCATCGTCCAGGTAAACGAACGTTCAGGCGCGTTCGCCACATAATAAATGGATATATATTTTTTGCTATTCCAGGTATAAGCAGAGTTAAAATTATCTTTAATATTGGTCAGTGTGACAAACTCTTTCTTCTGATTGTCATCCAACTTCTGATAAGTGGCCGACAGCAGATTTTCATAACTCTTGACCAATAAATTCTGCGGTACATGCATTTTTTCCATCTTATAGACTAAACCGTTGCTGGCTTCATAAGGCGAGCCGGCTATTTTCTGATAAGCCGTACGCCAGTCTTTCTGAAATACCGACTCTAAAGCAACGTGAGAATCATAATTTTCTATTTTTCCGTTATAGAAAACAGCCTTCATTATCCAGTCAAAAAACTCAAGCGTATCCGACTCCGTCAATCCGCGTCCGTAGAAATCAGAAACTTCCGTAATGGCCTCCCGCACGACATCATCACTGGGCAAAAACAGCGTATAATCGTTGTTTTCATCCTGAATGTCAGCCTTGGAAAAAAAAGAATTATTAATAGAAAAAACCGAATCATACACCGTATTCCCCGTTTCATTGACACCTATCGGAAAACTGAGGTCCGGACGGAACAATGTATCACTCTGCGACAATAAATAATTCCTGAATATCGAATACTCCTCGCCGGCATTCATCATGTATTCAAATATACTCTGGCGAGGCAGCATTGGTTCAGCCACTTCATGAATCACCCCATTAGCACACAACTGATTCATATTTAACACCTCAATCCCGTCCAAAGCATAATCCGGAGCATTTCCCCGAAGCACCAGATTCTTACCGGACAACATCTTGATAATCTTCCCATCGGACAATTTCGGAGTGTAAAGAGCCATATTGTTGATATGATTCTTTACCAACATCTCACGGCCAACAGAATCCAGACCGGAAAGATCCGGCATATTTTCATTACCGATGGTCCAGCAAGTCAGAATCTGATTCTTCGCCAGTTCCTGTCCCGCAACTGTAGACTGAATCAGACTAAAAAATTCTGAATATTCCGGTTTTTCCTGCAAATACTCATATAAATTGCCGGAAAAACGGTTACCTTCACCCTGTTCATCATTCTCAAAATGCTTATCCCAGGTATTTTCACAAGAAATCAGACCGAATATGCCGAATGTGAATAATATTGCCAATTTTCTCATCTTTAAAATCAATTTACCGGTTCAAAAAGTATATAATCCAGTTCCATCAAACCGCTACGGACAACCGTTGCGCGCAACGTATGGCCACTTGTTTCCGTAAAGTTGATGATTCCCAATGCACTCAGTTTTCCGGAATAACCCGTACTCTTGAAATCCACCGGAGCCCCGATATTCCTACCGGAATCCCCGTTCTTCGGGTCAAAAGAAAATTGATAACATCCCCGGGTCGGCGCATAATGATAATTAACACTCACCCTGTATTTCCCCCTCACGATGGTAGGCAAATCAAATTCGACCCAACCGATTGCTCCCAGACTAACCTGAACAACATCAGTATAATCCAAAGCGATTCCCCATCCCGTACGTCTGTGATACTGCACTGTTCCGCCACCTTCCGGAATAGTACGCCAACGCACATAAGGAAAACTGACGGTATCTAAATCGTATGTCCCGCCACCACTCCGGTAAAAAGGAATAGAAGCATACTCCGGATAATAATTTTTATCAGACAATTCTATTTTAACGGTTGACAATTTGGGCACAAATACCGGCATCAAATGATCAATTTCATGATAAATGCCGTTCACTCCCTGCCTGTTATAGGCACTGTCTACCAAATGCACATATTGCTCCAAATCAGCATCACGATTAATCACCACTTCATTGTCCACATCCTCCACCATTATCATTTCATTGTTGGCCAGAGTTTCTATGTTTTTGACATTTTTCCCTTTGTCAAAATCCACCAAATCGTTATATGACTGCATACCTGACAAAATATGATAAGCCATATATTTATAAAAAGGATTGGAAACCTCCGTATAGTTATCCTTCTCCGGAGAATATTCCCGGACAACATCGTCCACCCCGTTCATGCCGGCTTTTTTAAACACTTCATCCGGCACAACCATCGCAGTTACAAAAGATTTTCCACCAGTATGCAAACGTCCGGTTCTGTGCAGAATCGGTTGCAAACCGGCTTTCTCCACAGCCGCCGTAAAAATAGAATAACGGGGATTCGACTGTAACAATTCCCATACAGAACGTATTTCCGGATCCAGCATTTTATCCAGCACGTGAATATAACCGTTCAATACTTCAATATCTCGGTTCATAATGCGGGCATAATCATTGATATATATATCACCACCCACAAATTTGGAAATCAGATAATCTCCGGAAACCATCGTATCTCCCAAACGACCGTTAGTCATGATTTTTGTCTGATACTCATTCCCGGCCAAGATATGATATTTCACCAAATGCAGGACCTCGGCTTCAGGAATATCATCCACACTCTGGTATCCCTTACCGGCCAAATATTCGTTTACCGCCTGATCTGTCGGTACAAAACAGGTAAAAGTCGTCTTCACATTCAATATGCTGAACATATTTGCTCTCCGGAGTAACTTCACCCATGCTGAAAAATTACCGTTTTCCTCCAACCAGGTTCCAGCCGGTTCTCCTTCGCGGACAGCATAATCATTTCCTTCGTTCGGATCATTACACCCAATCGGCAAACTCACCAAGACAACGAATAACAAATAACATATTTTTTTCATAGCGACAGCATTTTAATCTTCAACATAATAAGGATTTTGCGTCAGGATTCCGCTATTGGCATCGATTTCCCGCTGAGCAATCGGCAGATAATATCCTCTCGGATCCTGTAATTTCTGAATATAAATGGGACGGAATTTTGCACTGATATTCTTCAATAATAATTCTATCAGCATATCCTTGTATTTATAATCATCCCGGTGAGCGACACGCAGGATATCAAACCAACGTTTTCCTTCCCCGACAAATTCACACAACCGCTCATTTAAAATCAAGTCCAATGCATCTTTTTGATTATCGGGAACTGCCGGATGGATAGTAAAACCGGCACGTTCACGTATGATTTTCACCAAATCAAAAGCTTCCTGAAAACCTTCCGCATTATTTTTCAACATCACCAAAGCCTCGGCTTTCATAAAATAAATCTCCGGTAAACGATAAAAAATCCAATTGCCGTAACGGGAATTTCCGGAACGCTGCGCATCACTGGAGTAATAAGGACGATTGCCGATATATTTCCAAACTTTGTTGTTATCACCCACATAAGTGACATCAGTTCCCCGGGCATCCGTCTCACGCCCTTTAGTAAACAATTCCAATGTAGTCTGCGAAATGACATAGCGGGGCGTGGTATAAAACCAAACCGGCAAATTATTGGTTCCACCGTTTCCGGTTCCCCACTGCAATTCAAAAATACTTTCCGAAGAATTTCCCGGCCAAAAAATTTCAAACCACTCGTCTTTTCCTGCCAATTGATAAGAATTAGTTGCAAAAATCTGGTCACAGGCATCAATACACTCCTGATACCGTCCATTCCACAACGAAACATCCGCCAACAATGCCAAAGCAGCCCATTTGGTCGCACGCCCTTTATTCTGAATAACAGTCCCATACCCCGGCTTAATGGTATTGATGACAGAGGTTAAATCGGAAAAAATCTGTTCCATGATTTCCGCCTCTACGCTTTTTTCTTTCATAAAAGGCTCCGAATCATTCACATAAGGCTCTGTAACCAATGGAACCTCCTGAAAAGTACGCACTAAATAATAATAGGACAATGCCCGGGCAAATTTTGCCTCTGCCAAATAAGAATTAAGCACCTCCGGCATAAACGTCGGATCTTTCTCCAATACTTCGGGTGCATACTTCAATACCGAATTAGCCCGTCCTATGACTTTATACAGATTGGTCCAGCTACAAATGCCATTATCGGCATGAATCTGCAAATCCACAATATTTTGTTCATTCTGAGTAGCCTTGTCACTCAAGGCAAGCGCATCCCCGCGCAATTCACCCCACTCCACATACTGCTCCAGACATCCCTGCATCCCTTTGTACAATGAAAGTACCACCGCTTCGACATCTTCTTTATTGTTCCAGTACATATCACTCGTCTGGCTATTTTCCGGTAACAAATCAAGAAAATGATTACACCCGCCTATTCCGGTCATCAACAGAAAAGAACAGGAAAACCCGATTATATTTCGAAATAACTTTTTCATAATCCAATATTTAAAAATCAACTGACAACCCTAATGCGATTCGAATCGGACGCGGTGTATCCGCATTGTCCGTTGCTAACGGATAAACGCCGCCCGGTATACCTACTTCCGGATTCTGCCCCTTATAGCGGGTCAGCGTCCATAAATCATAAGCAGTCAGATACACTTCCGTACGGCTCAAGCCCCATTTCTTCAACATTGTCCGCGGTAATCCATAAGACAGAGTCAATTGTTTCATACGGAAAAAAGTAGCGTCATCAACAAAACGGTCCGAACCTAAATAATTGTATCCGCGTCCCCACATCGCTCTCGGGATATCCGTCTGATCTCCCGGATGCCGCCATCTTTTCAATACAGCCGTACTCTGATTATTGGCATTATACATACTCTCCGAATCCATCCGGGTTTTATTCACAACACTTTGACCGATACGTGACTGGAAAAACGTGCGTAAACGCAAATCCTTCCACCGCAGATTCAAACCGAATCCGGCCGTAATAATCGGCATGGAATTGCCCAAATAAGTGATATCATACTCGTCAATCACACCATCATGATTCAAATCGGCATAATGAGCGTCCCCCGGACGCACCAGCACATTGTTAATGGTGGTATATACCGGTTTCCCATCCATACCTATCAATTGTTTCCCCTCAGCATCCCGGGCTATTGTTTCATCTTCCGACTGGTAAACACCCAAATATTTATATCCGTAAAAAGACCCCAACGGATCTCCCTCCACCACATTTTGGGCATACGTACCGTTCGCCACACTATTATAATTCCAATAACTCTTATTTACCGGCAATTTCAGCACACGGTTGCGGTTGCGGGACAGATTCATGTTGAAAGACACCTTAAAATCATTCACTTCAAGTATATTATTCAGTGCCAGCATCATCTCCCAACCCCTGTTTTCCATACTACCCGAATTGAAGAATTTTACGGTTGAAAAACCGGTTGAAGAAGGAATATTCACATTGGTCTGCAACAAATCATCCGATTTTTTAATGTAGTATTCAAACTTTAAATCCACCTTATTCTCCCAAGCGACAAAGTCCATACCTATATTGTGCTGGGTACCCTTTTCCCATTTCAGATTATTCATCTGTATATTATCGGGAGCTACCGCAGAACTTCCCAAATATTCGCCCACCGGAGAGAAAGTACCCACATAAGCATAGCTACTGCCGGGCGAATTCCCATTCCGTCCCCAGCCATAACGCATCTTCCACTCATTAATCCATTCCGCTTCTTTCAAAAAGTTCTCCTCATTCAAACGCCACGACGCCGTCACACTCGGGAACCCGCCCCAGCGTGAATCAACTCCCATTTTAGAATTACCTTCATACCGGAAACCGACATTCAGCAAATAACGTTCTTTGAAATTGTAATGGAGATTTCCCAAAAACGCAACCGTTCTGTTTTTCGATGCACCGGACCCCAGGGTAGTGATACGTCCTCCTGATGTAGGATCAATCATATTGTCAGACCCCAAACCGCTGACCGCCGAAGAATGGTTGGTATTGGCACTGTGTGAAATCTGAGAATGCAGGGTAGCAATGATTTTATGAGCACCGAATGTCTTATTATAAATCAATTTATTAAAAATATTGATGGCAATATGATCCGACATCAAATCCTCCCCTCGGTTAAAGTCGGCATGCGAAGCACTTACACCGGTAGCCGACTGTGGCAGAAACTTTTTGTTTTTAGAAGAAGTTACATCAATTCCTACATTACCATCATAAGACAATCCGGGAAGCAACTGGTATTTTAAATTAAAGGTAATCCGGACATCATTGGATACGGTATTGTTATAAGAATCATTCACCATAGCCAAAGGATTGAATGAACCGCTCCAGGTTCCCTGAAAAGGGGTGTAACTGGAGGTTGCCGTAGGAATAAAATATTCATTAGTAGGATTGCCATCATCATCCAGCAACCAAGGCGACATGTTCGGCATTTTAATCTTGGCATGCGCCCGGGGATTGATCCAATTGTTGTCACGTGCACCGCGAGTGTAAGAAAAACCGGCAGCCACCCGCAAACGATTGGAAAATCTGTAGTCGATATTCAATCGCGAACTGAGTCGCTTAAAAGCAGTCCCTTTAGTGGTTCCCTGCTCCGTCAGATAACCTAAAGAAAAACGGTATAGAGCCCGGTCACCACCACCACTCATCGAAAAATTCGTTTCACTGGAAAGAACATCCGATTTTACCAAATCCAACCAATCGGTATTCTGGCTATATTCTTTAAAATATTTAAACTGCGGATCATAATTGATTTCCGGATAAGAAGTCAGTTTTTCCAACTCATTCCAGGAAAAACCGATGTCGTGCAGCCGATTCCACATCGCGTCCTGCACCATAGTAATGTATTGCTCACCATTTAACATCGGGATTCTTCTTGGCTCCTTTTTATAATCGACTTTCTGACTGATGGAAAAACGGGTTTTCCCCCGACTCCCCCGCTTCGTGGTGATCACCAACACACCGTTCGCCCCCTGAGACCCCCAAATAGCGGTAGCGGCCGCATCTTTAAGTACCTCTATCGATTCGATATCACTGGGAGAAATGTTCACCAATGCGCCATAATCTTCTTCGTTAGCTGTCTGAAAATCAAAATCTTCGTTAATATCCGTATCATACGGTATACCATCCACCACAATCAAAGGTTCGTTATTGGCATTTAACGAACTGGTACCTCGGATACGAATAGACATTTTAGAACCCGGATCACCGGATGAAGCGATAATATCCACATTTGCCAAACGGCCTTGTAACGCATCTTCCACCGAAGTCACCTGCATTTCTTTCATCTCATCCATATCGATTTTTTGACGGGCCACACCGACATCCTTGATTGGAATTCCATTATCATCTGTATGAATACGTTTCGCAGAAATAACTACCTCTTCCAGCTCACTGATATCCATTTGCATGGTTACATGCTGCACTTTCTGCCCTTTATAAGGGAATTTGACGGTTTTATAACCGATAAATGAAAAAACAACCGCCACGCCCTTCACATTAGCCGGAACGGTTAAATAATATTCTCCGTTAATATCAGTTGCAGCCCCCAGCAACATACGGTTATTTTCGTTCTGCAAACTCACCGTAACCCCTACCATCGGTCCGTCAGCATCCCGCACAATCCCTGTCAGGACTTGCTGAGCATAAACCGAGAAAGGCAAAGACAGCAAAAACAGAATTACCACTGTTTTTAAGCTATAAATAACTTTCATATCTTATTCTATTTATTATTCGACTGGAAATCAATGGTATTAATATTATAAATGAGTGCATCACTCAGAAAACCCGGAAAAACGCCTTCCGGAGTTTCAATCTCCTTGCCGACCTCATTCCTTAACACCAGATTAAATTTTTGCTCATCCGGATAAATACCTAATTGAGAATAAAAAGTATCATATAAAGTAGATTCCGGACTGATTTGAGTTGTCTGATACATTCCAGGCTCCCCGATTCCGGGCAAAAGGAAATTACTCAATTTATTGGCATCTATCGATACAAAGAAATACTTCAGATAATTTTTCAGTTCCTCCGGATCATCAGGTAAAATATCCGCCTGTGCCTTCACAACATCATTATCCGGTAAAAAAGCCATCACCGTCTCGCCGACAATAAAAGTCATCACCTCTTCACCATTGATATTTTCAACCAGACCCGCTTTCTTCATCAATTTCCAGAATTCACTGTAATTAGCTTCCAATTCCTCTGCCAAAGACACATCCACATTTCCCAATACATTATCCAAACTATATGTAATCCCGTTAAAATATTCACCCAATTTCACCGGTTGGAAAGGTTCCGTCGTATTGGCCTCACATCCCACTCCTCCGTCAAAAACCGTAACATAAGACAATCCCTTTTTCGTTGGGTAGATTTTCTTTTGTGAGAAATCCGTAATCTTATTCTGCAATACGATATGCTTCATGGCCAACGCACTGATTTCTGCCGTATTCAAATCCTTGTATTTTTCTGTTTCATCATCCCACAACTGAATTTTCTCATCTCCCAAAACATCAGCCTTACCCACATCCACTTGATATCCCATAGCCTGCAAAGCCTCATCCGTCGGAGCGAACAACGTAAACCTCACATCCGGATTTATCAACTGGATAATCTCTCCGGCTTTATTCAAAATCTCTGTAAAAATGGAATAATTCGGATCATTTAATAAAGGAGCTGTCACCGAACGGAACATGGCCGGAACCGTTACTTTATCCGTACCGTAAAAAACCCCGTTTGAACAAAATTCTTTTACCTCTGCCCCGTCAACATCAAAATCATAAACATCACCATAACTTGATTTTACCCGTTTCTCTTTCAACATTTCCGGAAGGACCAATGCACGCGATTGAATATGATTTCCCAATAAAAACGAAAGTTGCAATAAAGGGATATCATCAAATGTCGGGTATTTGGAAAAATAATCCTCTAAAAAAACAGTCAGTGCCTGATCATTCGGAATAAAGGAATTGAATGTGTTCCCGCAAGCCAGATAAAGATTGTGCAGGACCGCATTTTCCTGATTAAAAGTCCACTGACTTGCTATCTTAGGAAGATCCTTATGAAAATACAAAAACAGACTGTCACCGGCTGCCGCATATTTCGATGATAAATCTTTATTATAAGTGATATCCGTGAACTTGTCATACAATTGCTTAAAAAGAGAATAATGATTGTCCTGATCTTCCAATACATTATACACTGTACGCATCGGACGAATTACATCATCCACTAAATATACATACCCGTTATCCGTTAGTAAACCATTCCCGTTCTCATGAATTTTTGCATTCGCCGCGCAAAAATTATCATCCCCTTCCCAAACTTTCCCGGGGAAAAAATAAGAATAATTATAAGTATAGTCCTGAACACCCTGTGTTTTAAACAGATTCGTATTTAAAACCGGTAAATATTTTTCACGCTCATAGACAGTCATCACTGCACCCGTTTTCGGATTAGTAACTCGACGTACCGCTTCCTGCCCGTAAGTAATATGCTTAAAATAAATACCTTTATTCGCTGTTCCCGCCTCCAAATCACCTTCCGGCCGGAAATTCATAAAATCAACAGGACGATAAGAATAACGCACGATATGACAACCTATCAGCAAATCCAATACATCCTGCGGAATATCGTCTACACTACTCCAGCCATTATTTTCCAAATAAGCATTTACTGCCTGATTATCAGGAGCAAATACAGAACATAAACCTTGTCCCTTGACCAATTGAAAAAAACTGGATTTTTCCAAAGCCGATACAAACAAGGAATAATCCGCCTGCCCTTGCAACACTTCATAAGCACTGCCTTTCAACCAAATCGGCCGTTCATAATGTTTATCCATCTCATTCTCGCAACCCCATAAAGACAGCAAGAAGAGCAATAACATTAAAAGTCTGTAACTCATGTTTTTTTTCATACTATGTATCTATTTGTGATTTTAAAATATATTTAATATCAGTTTATTACGTTTCTTGTAAAAATCATTTTACCAAAATTAAACGGACGTTTCCTTTGGGCAAAATGACCGTTCTGCAATACAACTCAGAAAACGATAATGATTACATACTTTTACCTTCATAATTTAGCACCGCAGAAATAATAGTTTTTAGTAAAAAAAACTTTCCGCTATCGATTGCACAAAAGTAAGTAAATTATTTGTACGTCATTACAAAATTTTTTATAAAATCAATAATATGAACGATTTTAAAAAAATAAAGACAAAATTTAAAGTATTTCATCGAAAATCCATCGACATCTCTTCTGTTTTATTGCAAAATTCAAAAAATAACGGCTTTTGAAATTAGTCATACATTGTTAATAAGTATTTGTTTTTCTTCCCTTTCTTTATAAAAATACTCTTAATAATCATAAAATCATATCCAAAATAACGTCCGTTTAATTTAGAAAAACAAAATAAAAAATACCCCTCTCTGTTTGTCGTTCATTCACAAGATCAGACGTACTAACAACTTCTTTCAAACCGTGAAATCAAAAAAAACATGAAAGAACCATCACCCTGAAATCAACTCATTGTATCTCAATTATATTTATTTATAATGGTTTGACAAAGATGGATATTTCAATACGCATCATCACCATATTACAAAAAACTACGCATAAATTCCAATAAATACAAAAATGTGTTTGATATTGATTAAAATTATATTTTTACAAGCAGAAAATCGGTGCATATGAAACGTCTGAAAAATCCTGTTCTGTATCAGCGTGTTTTAATCCTGTTTATCACAATACATATTGCCCTTGTTCTTCGGGGCCAGGAAATCAATAACCCGTTTTTTTTCACTTTCCTGAGTGTTGAAAACGGATTGTCGCAACAAACCGTAAACGCTATTTTTCAAGACACCGACGGATACATGTGGTTTGGCACCCGGAACGGACTAAACCGTTATGATGGATATGACTTCAAAGTGTTCCGGAAAAACTATTATGACGAACATTCTCTCTGCGGCAATGAAATCCTGTGCATCACCCAGGATTCGGCCAAAGATATATGGATTGGCACCATTGAAGGCATAAACCGGATTGATTACAAAACCGGACAAATTTTCCGTTACCTCCTGCCCGGCAACCACAGCATAGAAGCCCTGTTCCGTACTTCAAACGAAGAATTGCTGTTTTTCACCGACAAAGCCAACTGGATTTACGACCGGGCAGGCGACTCCCTGCGGCAATACCGGTTTGAAAATTTGCCGGAAGACATATATACACGCAGTGCCACCGAAGACTCAAAAAACAATCTTTACTTAGGCACTTCCAAAGGACTTTATATCTACGACCACCACCGTCAGTTTGTCCGGCACATCCCCGCAGATTCAAAAAAAACGGAAGCATTGCCGGACGGCTATGTTTCTTTTTTAACAACCGACCGGGAAGGGAAAATATGGATTGTTTCCTCTTACAACAAAGTGTCCTGCTGGGACCCGGAACGGCAAGAATTAAAACACATCGACCATCTGGACAATGTACGTCAATTGTTGGATTACAACGATTCCACTCTGCTCGCCGGCACTTTTCACGGACTTGCCCTCCTTCATAAACGCACCCTGCAACCCACCTACATTTCCATGAACATCGGAGAAAAAGGCGCATTGAGCCACTTTTCCGTCCTGTCCCTGTATCAGGACAACAAAAAAAATCTATGGGTAGGCACTTACTCCGGCGGAGTGAACTATCACAGCCCGTACAGCTACAAATTTCAGTACATACCCTGCCGTCAATTCACAGGTGCAGTAGGATTACCCGTCGAAGATTCCCGGGGGAATCTATGGTTTGCCACCGAAGGAAACGGACTGTTGTTTTATAATCCGGCAACCCGGCAACAACAATTATTCCCCATTTATAACGACAAACGAAAATATTCCCAAAACATTATCAAATCGACACTCCGTGAAGGAGAGCACATTTTATGCACCACACACAACGGGCAAGTCTTCCGGTTCTCTACCATTCGCAAAACCTTTCAATTACTCTACGATTACCAACGCAACGACATCCAGACACTCTACCGCGACTCCCGGGACCGGCTCTGGATTCCCACCAATACAAATGCCGGATTAGTAGTTATGGACAACAACCGGCCTGTTCCGTCGCTGAATATCTCTTCCGAATTTCCTCAGTTAAGCCCGATATCAGTCATCACAGAAATAAACAAAGGCCAGTTTCTGCTGGGAACCTTACAAAACGGACTGGTATTTATCAACGAAACGACAAACGAATGCCGGAATCTGGACGGAAAAGCCTTCGGGTTTTCAAGCAAAGACAAAATACACATCACCGCCATCAGCAAAGACCCGGACGGAAAAATTTGGGTCAGCACCAACGGAGCCGGATTATTCTGTTTCAACAACAATCTGGAACTACTGAAAAACTATAACCGGGACAACGGACTGACCAACGAATGTATTTATAACCTGATAAATCGCCGCGAAGAAATATGGCTTACAACCTCCCGGGAAATATTCCGCCTGAATAAAAGCAACGGACAACTGGATGTGGCCTATTCCAAAAGCGGATTAATCCCGCAGGAATTTACTCCCTCTTCCAGCTATTGCAGCTCTGACGGCATTTTTTACCTGCCGGCATCCAATGGGTTTCTGAAATTCACTCCCACACAAATCCACGACAATCAAGAAGTGCCGCAAGTATTGCTCACCACCCTCTCCATCGGCAATCAACAGGAAATCCCGGGCAAAAGCCGGTTATTAAAAAATAAATTGCAATTGCAAAAACAAATTGTCCTCTCCCACAACCAAACTAACCTGACAATTCAATATACTGCTCCGAATTACCTTTATCCCGAACAGACTCATTACGCCTACCGCTTGGAAGGGGTCGACGAAAACTGGAATTATGTGGGAAACCGCAGGGCAGCTATTTACAATAACCTGAAACCGGGAGAATACAAATTCAGCGTCATTGCTTCAAACAACCGAAGAAACTGGAACAACGAAAGTACACAATTGACGCTCACCGTGCTGCCTCCATTATGGTTTCGCTGGTGGGCCTGGTGTAGTTACGGGCTGATAGTAATTTTTACAACATACAAAATCGTCAAAATCCGTCACCGGAAACACGAATTGGAAGCCTCCCTCCTCCGCAAGCAACTGGAACAAAAAAAACTGGAAGAAATTAATCAGGAACGCCTGCGTTTTTTTACCCGGGTCACTCACGAATTCCGCACACCACTGACCTTAATTATAAACCTGTTGGACGACCTGAACCGGAAATTTTTTCATATAGCAGGTATGAAAGAAATCCTGCGGCCTGCCCGGAAAAACACAGAACGGTTGCTGTCACTGGTAAATAGCCTGATGGACATACAAAAACAAAACTCCGTACCAGAAGAGCTGAAATATACTACATTCGATTTCATCGTCTTTCTGCGCGAAATGCTATACTCTTTCCAAACGTTAGCAGACCAGAGAAATATTCACCTGCAACTGAAATGTCCGCACGACATCCTGGCAGTAAGCTACGACCGGAAAAAATTGGAACAGTTATTTTTCAACCTGCTTTCTAATGCCTGCAAATTTACTCCGCCGCAAGGTTCCGTCACCCTGTCGTATGAACTCTTAACCGACAAAGAAACAAATGCGGAGTCTCAATCCGGCGTCACCGGTCAACCGTCCTGGCTGCAAGTTCATGTCAGCGACACCGGCACCGGCATCCCAAAAGAACAAATTGACCGGATATTTGACCCCTTCTGTTATTCCGGCAAAGACCTGTACGGCGAAATTACAGGAAGCGGCATCGGTTTAAGTATCACAAAACTGATTGCAGAACAACATGGCGGTACCATCCACGTGACACCTGTTCATCCGCAAGGTACGGATATGAAAATCCTGCTCCCTTACCATCCCATTCCCTCGTCAGACATTAACACGCTCGATTTAATCAGCGAACAGGAAAACATCGTCTCCGAAGCCGCTACTGAAATCCCGGTTGCCGGAGATAAACGATACAAAATTCTGGTAGTAGAAGACAACCGGGATATTCTGTCCTACCTCCGGCGGCACCTGTCCCCGTCTTATCACATTATCACAGCCGGCAACGGACAGGAAGCCCTGGAAACCATACAGGAAGAACTGCCGGACATGATTGTCAGCGACATCATGATGCCCGGCATGAGTGGTCTGGAACTTTGCCGGCTCATAAAAAAAGATATCCGCCTGTGTCACATCCTGTTTGTCCTCCTCACCGCCCGCTCTATGAGCATGCAAATTGAAGAAGGCTTCGAAGCCGGAGCAGACGAATACATCGTCAAACCCTTCCGGATGTCCCTGCTGCAAAGCCGCATCCGCAACCTGTTTGCCAACCGCGAACAATTAAAAGGCATTTTCAGCAAAAAATTTTCCTTAGAAAACTTAGGCATTGAAGTAACCTCTATAGATGAAACTTTTGTGAAACGCTACATTGAAATCGTCCGGCACAATTTCACCAATCCCAATCTGGATGTCAATTTCATTTGTCAGGAAATGGGCATGAGCCGGGCCAATTTCTACAAAAAACTACATACGGTAACCGACCTTTCACCCATGGACATGGTCAGGAACATACGCTTGGAAAGCGCAGCTCAACTATTAAGAGAAAGCCAGTTAACCATATCCGAAATTACTACACGGGTAGGATTCAACAGCAATTCCTATTTCAGCTCCTGCTTTAAAGCATTGTTCGGCGTTTCTCCTAAAACATATCAAACCAACTGCAACAAGGGAAATACACTCCAAAACGGAAATGAATAAAGTGATTATTGAAACAACTCTGTCTGCTCTGAAACACAACCACTTTGATGTATTCTTTGCAGCTAACACAGCCGAAGCCCGTGAAATTTTTTTCCGGGACATTTTTCCGGCACTACCTGTAAAAACTGTTTCCTGGGGCGACTCGGAAACAATGACAGCAACCGGAATTCTGGAAGAACTCCGCCGGAACCCGGAAATATCCGTAATAAAAACTTTCGGTCCGGAAATGAGCCGTGCCCAAAAACTGTATTGGCGGCGTCAGGCCCTGCATGCCGACTTATTCCTTACAGGCTGCAATGCTCTCACCCGGAAAGGGCAACTCGTGAATCTGGACATGGTTGGAAACCGTACAGGCGGAATAGTTTTCGGTCCGGTACACGTAGTCTTATTTATTGGCATCAACAAAATCACTCCGGATTTAGAAACCGCCATGCAACGCATACGGACTATAGCAGCACCGCGAAATGCAATGAAACATAAAGATTTCCGGACCCCTTGTCACAAAACGGGAATATGTATGGATTGTAACAGTCCGGACCGGATTTGCAATGTATGGAGCATCACGGAAAAATGCTATCCTGCCGGAAGAATCAAAATTATATTGATTAACGAAGAACTGGGATTATAAGAAACCGGTATACTCCGGTACGCTATACACCTGTCCCGGACGTTACACCACCCCGCGTTCTTTCAATTCAAGATAGCCATTGATGGTATTGGCAGTAAGCTTTTCCGGTTCAGTCAACAGAGTATAAATACCGGCCCTTCTCAGTTCCCGGACAATTCTTTTTTTCTCCAAAATGAAATTACCGGCAACTGCCTTGAAATAAATTCCTTTCAACTGACGGGAAGGCTGGGTAAGAACTTTATTTACTTCAGTATTTTCAAACAGGATAAGGAAAACCAAATGATTCCGGGCCAATCTCCTCAAAGCCGGTAAATGCCGCCGCATACCTGTCACAGTTTCGAAATTAGTAAACAATACCAACATACTCCGGGTATGCACTTGCCGGGACAAAGTGACACACAGTTGTTCAAAATCAGACTCCAGAAAATTTGTCTGCTGGCAATAAAGAGCCTCGCTGACATGACTAAGCTGTAGCCTGCGGTTATCAGCTTTAATAAAAGTACCCGGTTTATGAGCAAACGTCAGTAACCCTACCTTATCTCCCTTTTTCAGAACAACATTCGACAATGCCAAAGTTGCATTTATGGCATAATCCAGCATAGTCATCTGATGAAACGGCGACTGCATTGTCCGCCCCTTATCGATTACACAATAGATAGCTTGCGAATGTTCTTCTGTGTAAGTATTCACCATCAATTGATTGCATTTCGCCGTAGCTTTCCAATTGACAACACGCGGATCATCACCCTGTACATACGGTTTAATCTGGTCAAAAGTCGTAGTCACTCCGGCCACCCGGATTTTTTTCACTCCTCTGCCGGAATACCGTCCCGTAAACGCCAGTAATTCATACTTATGCATCGCCATAAACGACGGATAAACCGCAACAGTCGTTTCTCCCTCATACGAATAACGGCGTTCCGCCAACGACAAAGGCGAAGCAACAAAAACACGGAGTTTACCGAAAATATATTCCCCCCTTCTCACCGGATGAAGCCAATAAGTCTTTCTGCACCTTTCTCCTGCCTTCAGTACGCCGGATAATTGCAGATTGCGCAACTGGAATTCCGGAGGAATCTCATCCAAAATACGTACCCGCACCCGGAAAGGATAACGGTTTCTCAGACAAAGGCCTACCGGATTGTCTTCACCGTTCGAAAACTTATCTCCCATATCCCGGCCGGCTTCCATCCTGTTTCCAAAACCATACAAAAGAACAATATCCGTCATAAAGACAACCGCAAAAAGACAAAGCGACCACAATACCCAGACATACAACACCGGAAAAATAAAAGCCAGAATGGCAGCAAATACTTCCGCAACCAAAAGTTTAAAAAAACGCTGGTGCAAATAAAAGCCGGACTTAAAAATACGCAGATTCATCAGTCTACAATCGTGTTAACGAACTTTGAAATCTCAAAATTGCATCAGCGGGGAATTTCAACTTTAGCCATCAACTGCGCTATCACCTGGTCCGCCACAAGCCCTTCCAATTCCTTCTCAGCAGAAAGCTGTACCCTATGCCTCAACACCGCCGGAGCCAGATACAAAACATCCTCAGGAACAACAAAATCCCTGCCCTGAACCGCAGCATATACCTTTGCTCCGTTCATAACAGCAATCGAAGCACGGGGAGAAGCCCCCAAATACAGCCAGCCGCTATTTCTTGTCGTCCTGATAATATCCACTATAAACGACTTTATTTTATCATCCACGCGCACCTCTTTGATTTTCTCCCGGAGTGCCGCCAATTCCGTCACAGAAAGAACAGGTTTTTCCTCAGTCCATTGTTGTATGATTCCTTCATGATGCAAATTCAACACTGCAATCTCATCCTCTCTTTCCGGATAATCCACCAATATCTTAAACATAAAACGGTCCAGCTGAGCTTCAGGCAAACGATAAGTACCCTCATGTTCCACCGGATTCTGAGTAGCAACCACAATAAACGGAAATTCCATCTTATATTCCAGCCCGTCACAGGTAATCTGCCTTTCTTCCATCACCTCAAAAAGAGCAGCCTGCGTCTTGGCCGGCGAACGGTTAATCTCATCCGCCAGCAATATATTCGTAAATACAGGTCCCTTTCTGAATTCAAACTTCCCGGCAGAAGGCAAAAACACGGAAGTACCTATCACATCACTGGGCATCAGGTCGGGAGTAAACTGCAACCGGGAAAACCGGGCATCAATCAACCGGGCCAATACCTTAGCCATCAAAGTCTTTGCCACTCCGGGTACACCTTCCACCAATACATGTCCGTCCGCCAGCAAAGCCGTAAGCAGCAAATCCACCACCTCTTTTTGTCCCACTATCACTTTGGCCATACGCTCACGCAACAACATTACTTTCTCACTCAACTGCGAAAAATCAATCCGCGATTCAAAATTCGTTTCCATGTCATTCTATAATTACAATGTTTTCCATATCCATACATTCCCCCGTCCCGATAAACTCTTCCGTCTCCTCCATCAATTGTTCCAGTTCGCTTTCAGAAACCTGTCCCCTTTCCCTGAGCTTAATAATCAATCGCACCAACGTTTCTACCCTGTCCTTCGCCACTCCCGAACGTTCTGCCAGCTGTCCGGCAAACCTGTCATCCAGACAATCAGTAGGCAATAAGTAGCGGGTACGCACCCTGTCAAGAAAAAAATCAATCCTCTTTACAGCCACCGAAACATGTTCCTTTTTCTTGTAATACAACAAACTGACCGTTGATACAAACTCAAGCATTCTGTTTTTTGGAGGAAGTATCACCGGAACAGCTCTCTGCTCTCTCTTTATACGGAAAAGGACATACAGCAATGCACCTGCCAAAACCAGATACAATGCCAGCTTCAATGCCGGATATTTCAAAATCACACGCAAAGGTGTCGGCATCGGAGGCTTTGTCCGGTAAGCATCCCAAATGATTATCTCCGTATTTACCGGCAAAGCCGAAAGTGCCTTATAATAATAATCCCCCCTTACACTATCCAACACAGCGTGATTTGTAAACAGGACAGGTTTTACATTCAGCAGCAACTGTCCTTTTTCATAAGGAACCCGGATAAAATGGGGCACAGTATCGCCCTCATTTTCCCCCAGAATTTCTCCGGCAAAATTTTCCGGCAATTTAAAATAAGGAGCATAATTTCCGTCCTCCGGATATATTTTATGTTCCATCCCACCATACGACAACCTGAATTTTCCGGCCTCCTTCAAATATTCCAATTCTATATCAAAAGTTTTCAGCAATGTATCTTGCAGGCTGCTTGCAGCAATAAAAGCCCAGTTCCCCTGTCCAACCCAGTCCAATAACCGCCCCAGCTCCACCCGGTCCGTCTTAAAGCCGGCAGACACCGAAATATAACCGGCATTCCGCTCATCTTTCACTTTCTGCAACTCATCATACAAAGAAAAATCTGCGGAAATTATCTTTGCTTCCGGAAATAAATGCGGCAAACTCCGGTAAAAAATATAAGTCCCGTACGGAATTTTATCCTCCCGCGAATAAGTCCTGCTCCAATCCACTTCCTTCGGCCTCTCAGCTTCGTACCAAGCATATGCAAATGTCAGCAACACCAAAAAGAAAATTCCGATAAACTGCTTATACTTCATCCTGCCAGTGTTTGTTGAAAATCATTAAACTTCTTGCGGATAGACTCATACAATACCTCATCCACCCGAAAATCCCCGTAACACACACAATCAAATATCCGGACCAATTCCCCAAAACGTTCCCGTAATGGTTGCCGGGATATTTCCCGCAAATAAACTGCATTGGACCGGTGCAAATCCCGGCAAATCAATCCCTGTTGCTCCAGTAATCCAAGAACGTACCAAAAATGAATCCGGACAGCCAGTTTATAATCCCGTTCATCCAATGCCTGCTCCAACAAAACAGGATACGAAATTTCATCCACCTGCTCCATCTCCGATCCGATATACCGGTCAAAATCAGGCTGCTTTCCTCTGGCAGAATGACGGTATTTGCTATGCACCAAATAATAAACCAAGAAAAACAGGACAACCAAAGCACTTATCTCGACCAATATATAAAGCCATCTGCCATTCCGGGGCCAGGAACGCAACCAGGGAAGGTGTTTTTCCAACCACTTCCTCCAACTATCCGGCCATCCGGCATCAAATGTTCTGTAAGTGTAATCAAACGCCGGGTCCTGTCTGAAACGCGACAAAAACTCTTTATCAGGCTGTCGCAACTGAAAATCTTCCGGTCTCTCCGCAACAAAATTTTCGCCTTGCGAAAATACGGCAAAAGCAACCTGCATATAAAGCAGAAAAACAATAACCCCTATATATTTACACCCCATCTTCACCGCTCTCTGTCCGTTCTTCTGTACCAATCTGTCCGATTTTATCCAGCAAAGTCCGGTGCTCCTTCCTTTCCAGTCTGCTAAAAAAACGGACGCCAATCCCAACTATAAAAACAATATTCATCAGATAGCGTCCGATAATCCCAACAGAATTAACCAGCGTCAATTCAAACAACCCCGGTTGATTTCCTGTCAAATAGGCCTCCAAAAAAATACCCAGATAAGGCAAATTAAAAACATAACCTAACATAGACACTATCAGGGAACACAATAATATATATCCGAATGTATTCCACCATTGCCCCCGGCACAAATCCGCAGAACTTGCAAAAGCAGAAAACAATTTCCTGTCACGAATAATCAGAAAACAAGAAGAAAATATAAAAATTACGGAAATATAAATACCCGGCAAAATAAAAATAACACATCCCATCACTACATAAAACAAATAAACAATGCCAAGCACAAAAAAAAGGCCGGAGTTACGCCCCATCACCTTCAATAATTCCAGAAATGAAATTTTTATCTCTTCCTGCTGCAAATATTTGTCCGTATATAAACGCAAATAAGACAACACAAACAATTGCAACCAGGCAAATACAAAAATAGCCAGCAAATAATTAACCAACATGGTTGTCCACCCCGAACCTCCGTCTGCAAACGCATTTCTGGCCGCACCCCCTAAAATATCTCTCAATAAAAAACTCTGAAGAAATAATTCCACAAAAATCAAAGGCAACACAATTGCCGAAAATGCTTTTATTAACGATTTAAACTCTTGTTTAATAAACTGAAAAGTAATGGTCAATTCGTCACTAAAAGTCCTTTTCTCTAATAAATTAATTTTTTTTGTCTGCATATTGTAAGTCACTAAATCACTAATTTTCCAAATTATTTTGAATCCCCGTTTCCGGATTTTGTTTGCGCACCAGCCACCAGGGATAAATCACAAAATATCCGGCAACGCCAAGCACAGAAAACGCCATAACGACAGCACCGATTACAGGCCGTGCATCTGCATAACGGGTAATAAAACCTTCTATCCACCCGGCAATTACAAAAAAAGGTATCAGACCGGCAAGTATCTTTATACCCTGTAAAGCTCCTGTCCGGAAAGAATGCAACCGGGGAAAAGTGCCCGGAAAAAGAAAACTGTTTCCCAACACCAGACCAGCACCTCCGGCAATAACAATGGAAGTGATTTCAAAAGTTCCATGCGCCCACACCGATAGAACGGAATGCAACAGCAAACCTTTCTGATAAAAAAAGTATTGAAAGGCCCCTAACATAATCCCATTCTGAAACAGCACCCAAAGCGTACCGGCCGAAAAAAGCAATCCCCAGGCAAAAGCAACAAAAGCAACCTTAATATTATTGGTCGTAATCTGCAAAAACATCTCCAAAGCATCCCCCTGACTATATACCCCCATTGGTTTACCTGCTGCAATATTATCCAAAGTCATATTCACATAAGCATCGCCAAGAATCAAACGGACAAACGACTCTTCACGGGCAGCCGAAAAAACACCAATCAGAACGGATAATAAAAAGAAAATAAAAGCAAATCCCAGGGTTTTTCGTTTTTCAAATAACAAAAGCGGAAAATCTGTCCGCCAAAACACCCACCATTTTTTGGTATGTGCAGGACGTCCGACATTAATATCAGTCAGATAACTTGCCACCAGATGATTCAGGTATTTTTCCACATCACTACCCGGATAAAAAGTCCGTGCATAAGCCAAATCATCCGACAACTCCACAAAATTGGCAGCCAACCGGTCTGCGTCCAATTGCCGTCCCTGCTCCATTTTCAACCATTTCTCTTTATTGATGGAAATAAATCTAGCCTCTTTCATGAAATCAGTTTTCCGTAAACCGGAAGGATTCAATAATGAAAAATTCTCCTCATCCCGGCCTTTCTTTATTCAGCCTAAAATTATATTTTTTATTTAAAAAAACATATGTTTGCAAAAAAAACAATAAATAATCATGCATCTTTCTATCAACACAGCACAAAATGTCAATATAGTCTGTCAACCGGCAGGGTTGGCATACCGGATTTGCGCCACTTTGCTTGACTCAATCTGTATGACCGGTATTTTCCTGCTGGTGTCCTATCTTTCTGCATTCACAAGCGTATACTTTATGTATAATATCACCCTTATACCTCTATTATGCTATCACCTGCTTTTCGAATATCTGGCAAAAGGGCAAAGCCCGGGCAAAATGATGTGCCGGATAAGAGTTGTCCGACTGGATGGACAAAAACTGTCTTTTTGGGATTGCATGTTGCGCTGGGCACTGCGCCTCGTCGATATTAGTGCCAGTTTGGGAATCGTTGCCATGAGTAGCATCGTCATCAGCTCCCGGATGCAACGACTGGGAGACCTGGCAGCAGGCACCATTGTCGTCCGGGAAAAAAACGGAACTTCTTTCAGCCAACTTTCATTATATGATACGCCGGAAGATTACCAGGCGGTATATCCCCAAGTCGCTATGCTGACAGACAAGGACATTTCCATCATCAAGGAAATCATGCAAGAAGTAGAGCAAAACAAAGATTACAAACTGCTCACCCCTCTGGCATTACGAGTGAAAACACTGACAGGCATTCAAACAAACATGTCACACCTCACTTTTATACAAACCGTATTAAAAGACTATACGTACCTCACCAAACAATAAATAACATTTTTTCTGCTTTAATTATAAAAATAAAATGAATTTATATAATTTTGCGCGTCTTTTAAAAGGACGTGTGCTTTTTATTACATTAACTTTAATTTTAAATTTATGATTGTATCTATTATTTACCTGGCCATTCTCGTATTGGCAGTTGCAGGTATATGGAAAACATTCGAAAAAGCCGGACAACCGGGCTGGGGAGCTATTATTCCTATTTACAACATCTATTTGATGACTCAAATCGCTCAAAAACCGGGTTGGTGGACTATTATGTTCTTTATTCCGCTGGTAAACATCATCTTTGCTATCATGCTGTTTCATGAAATTGCCAAAAGATTCGGTCAAGGTATAGGATTCACCATTGGTTTGTTACTTCTTAGTTTCGTATTTTTCCCCATACTGGGATTCGGAGAAGCTACTTATCAGGCAGCTCCTAAAGCCGAATAAAACAGGAACTGAAATCCAATAAATACCCCTGGAAAAATTATAATTTCTCCAGGGGTATTTTCATGCCTCACACTCCGTTTAAGAAATGCAGATAAATCCCACAAAATGAATCTATAAGCATTTATCTTGCTGCATTAATCCGTTTTTTCTATATTTGCAACCTCAAATAAAATATTAATTGAAAAATAACAGAATAAATGGCAACAACAGCAGATTTCCGTAACGGACTATGTATCGTATTCAAAGACGATTTATATACAATCGTACAGTTTCAACATGTAAAACCAGGAAAAGGCCCGGCTTTCGTCAGAACAAAACTGAGAAATGTGAAAACCGGCCGTATTCTGGAAAATACATTCACTTCGGGTGTAAAAATCGATACGGCACGTATTGAAAGACGTCCCTACCAGTTCCTTTATAAAGAAGGGGAAGATTATGTAATGATGCACACCGAAACTTTCGAGCAGGTAAACATTTCAGGCGATCTGATCAACGCCCCGCAGTTCCTGAAAGAAGGAGACGCCGTGGAAATGGTGGTACATGCCGACACGGAAACACCGCTTTACGTTGAATTGATGCCGAGCGTCGTACTGGAAGTTACTTACACCGAACCGGGTCTGAAAGGCGACACAGCTTCTTCTACCGCTCTGAAACCGGCAGAAGTGGAAACCGGAGCCAAAGTAATGGTACCCCTGTTCGTGGAAACCGGCGAAAAAATCCGCGTCTCTACTGCCGACGGCTCATACGTAGAAAGAGTACGATAAAACACCAACATTCCATAACAAAAGGAACCGTGATAAAAACAAATTTTATCACGGTTTCTTTTTGAATACTACAAAATATTCATTGCGGGATAAGTCGCCAGGTTTAAGTTTTTAATAATCAAGATTTTTTTGTCCGATAATAGTCAGGACAAACCCTGACTAATTCAGAGTATCGGACTCCGTATAACGTTAAACCCGTTTAATTATTATTACCCCAAACTTCATTCAGCAAAATAGAATCATAACCTCTATCACGCTTGAAAGCATTAAAATCGTCGCAATTAGTTGCAGGAAATTCCAATAAAATTTCATCATATAAAGTTGATAACACTCTATTCCCTATTTCTTCGGCAAAAATTCCTCTAAGTGCTTTATCATACCATAATATTAAATCATTTTCTGTTATTATGCTTTGAATTTTAGACTTCCATCCGATTTGTGTCAAAAGCGAGATTATTACTTTTTCTTCAGAGTTTTTGCACACAATAACTATTCTGTCGGACGATACCGATGATACTATATTTTCCGCAAGTTCTTCAGTCAAGGACAAATGTTTTATTTGAATAGCCATACCGAAATTAGCCCACATATCCAATCCTCTATCGGCAGCATTGGTAACCCCCACACGATTTACCCGGGCATTGACTGTTACTTTTGAATGTTCCTTTGATAATCCGATTACACGTTTGGCAAAATCAGAAAATTCTTCCAATAATTGTTGTTTTTCCTCACCAGCTTCAACTGTAACCTTAACTTTAAGGCATTCTATAAGAGCCGAAAATAAGGCGTATACCACTATTTCATATATTTTATCAACACTTCGTCTCAATCCAGGCTCATTCCAAAAAAGATTGATAAATTCTATAACTTGAAAACTGTTTTTATCATGCGTAATGCAATAATTCAAACCGCTTGACATTTGTGAGAAACGTTGTTCAAAGCGGTCATAAATATACTTTTCGACGACTCCATTATTTTTTCTATTTTCAGCACCTAATATTTCAAGGACTGAAGGCGGTACGGCATTTTCATTGAATACGTCATCCTGATATCTTGCTGAAGACGTAGATGTTCTTCCTAAAAAACGTAAACATATTATATCGCGCCACCTTTTTGAGGCGTTTCTGTAAGTACTCAAATCAGATAAATCAATATCTCCGTCAATTCTATCCCGGTATAAAATTTCTGCAATTTGAATAGGCTTATACAAATGCACTCTACCTTTAGATATGATTTTATCTAATGCTTGCTTTGCTTCCGAAATAGTCATAATCACCGAATAAATTGAGTTCTTTATATTTTACAGCTGTTTTGTTCATCAAGTGCTTTAATCATCTCCCCGGCTATTGCTTGTACAACAGGAACTGATACAGAATTGCCAGCCACTTTCCGTGCCTGCGAATACGGAATATTTATAATAAACGAATCGGGAAATCCTTGAAGTCGCAACATTTCGCGTGAGGTCAGGCGTCTTTCTCCGTTTACAACTAAATAATTATAACTTCCGCCAGCCCTTAATGCACAAGAATACGGCAATGGCGATATATTACCTCCGATATTTTCATGCCAAATAGAAGGTTTAGGCGGTATCGTTTTAAGAGCAGAGAAACGTTTCTGTTTCATTGCTTCTGATAAAAAATATGAGGTCGGGATATCTTCATCTTTCTCCAAAATTTCAGACAAAGGTTTAAAATACCCCAAAGGCTTCGGAAATTTAAATTGTATAGGATTTTTAAATCCTACAATATAAATTCTTTCTCTTTTTTGAGGAACACCAAAATCCAACGAATTAAATACCTTATGATAAACCGTATATCCTAATTTATTCAATCTATCCAAAATTACCATAAAAGTATTTCCATTATCATGAGTTGTAAGTCTTTTTACATTTTCCAATAAAAATGCCTCTGGTTGCTTCACTTTAAGTATTGTTTCAATGTTGAAGAACAACGTACCTCTTGTATCTGCAAAGCCTAATCCTTTGCCTGCAATACTGAACGGTTGACAAGGGAATCCAGCCAATAGAATATCATGTTCAGGAATATCTTTTGGTGCTATATCATTAATATCCCCAAAAGGCTTTTCATGAAAATTTGCCTCATACATCATTTGGGCATATTTATCCCATTCTGAAGAAAAAACATTTTCACACCCGTATACTTCAAAACCTAATCGAATACCTCCAATACCTGCAAATAAATCTATAGTTTTATATATTCTGCTCATATCTTACAATATTTTCATTTACAACATTGAGTATATCTTTGCATTGATTTCATCCCCTACAACATCATAAACCTTATCTGCCAACCATAAGGTTACAAATTCATTTTTATCTGTATCCAATACCTGAGCTATTATTTCTACTTGTTCCCCCTTAGCTTTCTGGTTTTCCTTTCACCTTTCTCTATTTTGCAATATGTAGCGGTGTCAATGTCCAAAGCCGCAGCTAATCGTCATTGCGGCATCCGGTTTTGAATACGAAGTTCTTTAATGCACCCTGAAAACATTTATTTAATCTTTTATGTCTTGACATTATTTGGCAAATATACTCCTTTCGTCGGGTTTACCGTTATGCCCAACTATCTTTTTTGTACTTGATACTTATCATTCCAAAGCCATATCGGACCGGAAGCAATGGAGCGGATTCAAAGGAAGTCCGGCAACCTTTTTCGCCACAGGTACTTTTTATGCAGAGGAATACAGAACACAAGGAGAAATAAAGATACTGAAAGACAAAATCGGATACATCAACACCCTTGATTTGGCCTTATCCTATGCTTACATGCTTCCCGTACGACACGACAGTTGGATAAACTTCGGCATCGCCGGCAGTTATCAGACACAGAGCATTGACCGAAGCAAAATCATCGCCGGAAACGACAATGCCCCCATTTTGCTGGATGAAATCCTGAAAGGCCTGAAACAATGGAACGCCGCCATAAGAATAGAATACACCTATGCCCGCTACCGGACCCGCTATTTGGGACGCAGCAACGAAGCCGGACGCTACCGGACATTATCCATTCCGCGCAGTTACGGCATAGATGCGTCAAACAATATCAAAACAACTTCCAGGCCCTGCAAAAATATTCCCACGGCACCTTTGAGGTCATGGTCTCTTTTCCCGTCCGGCAGACTAAAATAAAGAAATGCCGTTATTTGTAAACCTTAAATCTCTACATTCCCGTCAGCTTCCCTTTGCAGAATATCAATAACGCTCCGGGCAGCATTCTGTTCAGCCTCTTTTTTAGAAGTACCTTCGCCTTTGCCTTTCTCCTCCCCGTTAATGGTAATCAGACAGCAAAAACGGTTCCGGCGTCCCCGGCGTTCTTCCGTCACCAACCGAATATCAACTTTAGTTTTCTGTCCCCATTCAATCAAACGGCTTTTGTAATTGGTATCGACAGAAACCAGATCCTTGATATTAAAAAAATTCGGAAAGATAAATTTTTCAATAAACCGTTTGGTATTGATAAACCCCTGGTCTAAAAACATGGCACCTATAAAAGCTTCAAACACATCGCCATAAATATGTTTATTGCGGGAAATATCGGACTTCGCTACGACGGCCTTATCCAATCCGATATGAATGGCCAAATCATTGAGAGATTCGCGGCTGACCACTTTCGAACGGACCCGGGTCAGAAAACCTTCGTCCTTATTGGGAAAGAATTTATAAAGCAACTCGGCAACAATCGCCCCCAAAACGGCATCTCCCAGAAACTCCAGACGTTCATAATTAAGCACCACCCCATTGGCAGTCACACGCGAGGCAGATTTATGCAACAAGGCCAGCCTGTAAAGACTTTTGTTATTCGGGACAAAGCCTATCTGAGAAATAGACAATCCATAAAACTTCCCGTTCCGATTCAGGTAAAGTTTTATGGATTGAATGATTTGCCTAATCACAGTCCCAAAAATTAGTATGCGATTATTTTTTGATTACTACACATGCATTGTGTCCGCCAAAACCAAAAGTATTACTAATGGCCGCATTCACATTCCTCTTCTGGGGAGTATTGAATGTAAAATTCAATTTCGGATCCAATTCCGGGTCCAGATTGTGGAAATTGATGGTCGGAGGAACAATATCATTCTTTACAGCCAGCGTACAAGCTATCACTTCAACAGCACCGGCAGCACCCAGCAGGTGACCGGTCATAGACTTCGTAGAACTGATATTCAACTTGTAAGCATGTTCGCCAAACGCTTTGAGGATTGCTGTCGGTTCGGAAATATCTCCTAAACCGGTAGAAGTACCGTGAACATTGATATAATCAATATCTTCCGGCTTCATCCCTGCATCTTCAAGAGCAAGCAACATCACTTCATAGGCACCTTCCGGATTCGGAGCTGTCATATGATAAGCATCACAATTACCCGCACCACCGGCAATTTCAGCATAAATATGCGCACCTCTTTTTACAGCGTGTTCGTACTCTTCAAGAATCAAGCCCGCACCACCTTCACCGATTACAAAACCATCACGGTCAGCATCAAAAGGACGGGATGCAGTCTTCGGGTCATCGTTACGGGTTGAAAGAGCTTTCATAGAATTAAAACCACCGACACCGGGAACGGTGACAGCAGCTTCAGAACCACCGGCAACAATGACATCAGCTTTTCCTAAGCGAATTAAATTCAATGCATCAACAATGGCGTGTGCAGATGAAGCACAGGCGGAAACCGTTGTATAGTTCGGACCTTTCAATCCGTTTTCTATGGCAATCATAGCTCCGGCCATATTGGCTATCATCTTGGGTATAAAGAAAGGGTTGAAGCGCGGAGTTCCGTCCCCTTTGGAAAATGTATCACATTCCTCAAAGAAAGTCTGCAAACCACCGATTCCAGCCCCCCAAATCACCCCAATCCGCCTTTTATTTTCCTGTTCCAGATCCAGACCCGAATCTTTAATAGCCTCTCTTGCGGCAATAATACCGAATTGAGTATAAAGATCCATCTTACGAACTTCCTTCTTGTCAAAATATTCGGTCGGTTCGTAATTCTTAACCTCACAGGCAAACTGCGTACGGAAATTTGATGCATCGAAACGAGTAATAGGACCGGCGCCACTGACGCCTTTCATTAAATTGTCCCAAAACTCAGGCACATTATGACCTAAAGGGTTGATCGTTCCAAGACCTGTAATTACTACTCGTTTCAGATTCATAAAAATGATATTAAATTACTTTGCGTTAGCTTCTACGTAAGAGATAGCATCACCTACAGTAACGATTTTTTCTGCCTGATCGTCCGGAATGGTAATGTTGAATTCTTTTTCCAGTTCCATAATCAGCTCAACCGTATCCAAAGAGTCTGCACCCAGATCATTGGTAAAAGTAGCTTCGGGTTTAACTTCTGATGCATCTACACCTAATTTTTCCTCAATAATCCGTTGTACTCTTTCAGTAATGTCAGACATAGCTTAAAATTTTAATTAGACATTCTTTTTAATTTCACTCTACACACAAAGATGTGCATATTTATCTAAATTCTGCGGGCAAATTTAGCCTTTATTTTTTTCACTGGAAAATTTTTTGCCAATAATTAAACTTTAATTACCTTTATAATCTTGATTTTTAATTGATTAGTATATGAAAAATTTAGTAATATTTGCCTCAGGATCAGGTTCTAACGCTGAAAATATCATCCGGTATTTCGCCCAAAAACCGGAATTCTGCATAAAAAAGATTTACTGCAATGTCCCTGATGCCTATGTTTTGGAAAGAGCAAAAAAATACGGAGTGCCTGCACAGGTTTTTAACCGCGAAGAATTCCGCAATCCGGAAAAAATCCTGCACCATTTGCAGGAAGAAGCAACCGATTTTATCATCCTGGCCGGTTTTTTGTGGCTGATGCCTCCCTGTATCACAGCTGCCTACCCCTACCGCATCATCAACATCCATCCGGCCCTTCTTCCTGCCTACGGCGGCAAAGGCATGTACGGCCACCATGTTCATGAAGCAGTCATCGCCGCCCGTGAACAAGAAAGCGGCATTACCATCCATTATGTGAACGAACACTACGACGAAGGTGCCATCATCTTCCAGGCCAAATGTCCGGTGCTCCCGGCAGACACCCCCGATGACCTCGCCGCCCGGATACATGAATTAGAATACCGCTATTTCCCGGAAATCATAGAAAAAACTATTTTAAACACGGAAGAAGAGGTATAACCCCTGAACTGCCCCGGAAAGTCAGGAACATATATCCTAACCGAAACAGCTGTCTAATTTTTCGGATAACGGAAAGAACATCCCGTTACAGAGCAGGACATAATACAAATAAACAGAATGTCTGAAAATTCTTAGGGTGAAAAAATCTTCCGGCAACAGATTATTCGGGAAGATATTATATTTTTGTTTACGAATTTAGCACTCAACAAATCATGAAATTCACCCATTTTCACGTCCATTCCCAATATTCCATTCTTGACGGAGCAGCAAGCATTCCGGGGTTAATAGACAAAGCGGTAGCCGACGGAATGCCTGCATTGGCACTGACAGACCACGGCAACATGTTCGGCATAAAGCTCTTTTACGACATTTGCCGCAAAAAAGGGCTCAAACCGATATTAGGCTGCGAAGCCTACGTCGCAAGGGTCTCGCGGTTCAATAAAGAAAAGCCCGTCGACCGCTCGGGAGAACACCTTATTATATTGGCAAAGAATCTGACGGGATACAAAAATCTGGTTAAACTGACTTCGGCAGCTTTTACAGAAGGTTATTATTACCGTCCGCGTATTGACAAAGCCTTGCTGGAACAACATCACGAAGGACTGATTATCTCCTCGGCCTGTTTAGGAGGTGAAATTGACCAAAAAATCATGGCCGGTGATATAGCAGGCGCAGAAGCGGCAGCCCAATGGTATAAAAATTTATTCGGTAGCGATTATTACCTGGAAGTGATGCGTCACCCGGCACAAGATGCCAAACAACGTACAGAAATATACGACAATCAACAACTCTGTATCCAAGAAAAAATAAAGATAGCGCAAAAATTAGGCATCAAACTGATAGCCACCAACGACGTGCATTTTCTGAACGAAGAAGACGCCGAAGCCCACGACCTGCTCATTTGTCTGAATACACGTAAAGATATTGACGACCCCAACCGGATGCGCTATACACGGCAGGAATGGTTCAAAACTACTCAGGAGATGATTGACCTGTTTCCCGATCTGCCGGAAGCCATCGCGAATACCCAGGAGATTACCGACAAAGTGGAAGAATATGAACTGGATTCCGACCCTTTGATGCCTGTATTCCCTATCCCCCCAGAACTCGGTACGGAAGAAGAATACCGGCAAAAATTTACTGAGGAAGATCTCTTTAATGAATTTACCCGGGATGAAAAAGGCAATGTCGTCCTAAGCGAAGAAGAAGCCAACAAAAAAATCAGAAAATTAGGAGGATACGAACGACTTTACCGTATCAAACTGGAAGCTGACTATCTGAAGGAATTGACCCTGAAAGGCGTAACAAAACGCTATGGTGAAAATCCTTCGCCGGAACTAATGGAACGTATCATGTTTGAGTTGCACATCATGAAAACTATGGGATTCCCCGGTTACTTCCTGATCGTGCAGGATTTTATCCGGGCAGCCCGAGAAATGGGCGTGATTGTAGGCCCCGGACGGGGGTCCGCTGCCGGGAGTGCCGTTGCCTATTGTCTGGGAATCACAAATATAGACCCCGTTAAATACGACCTGCTGTTTGAACGTTTTCTGAACCCCGACCGGATATCTCTACCGGATATTGACGTCGACTTCGATGATGACGGCCGCCAGCGCGTATTGGAATGGGTTACGGAAAAATACGGAGCAGATAAGGTGGCCCACATCGTCACCTTCGGTAGCATGGCAGCAAAAATGGCTATCAAAGACGTTGCCCGGGTATTAAAACTGGAACTTCCGGAAGCAAACCGCCTGGCCAAAATGGTCCCGGAAGCCCCGAAAATGACACTCAAAAAAGCTTACAAAGAAAATCCGGACCTGGAACAAGAAAAAAAATCCCAGAATCCGCTTATATCCAAAACAATACAATTTGCAGAAACCCTCGAAGGCTCCATCCGCCAAACGGGAGTACATGCCTGCGGTATCCTCATCAGCCGCGACCCGCTAACCGACCACATCCCCATTATGCCAACCGAAGGAGAAAGCCTGATGACCACCCAATACGACGGTCATTTCGTAGAACCGATCGGACTGATTAAAATGGACTTTCTGGGACTGCGGACACTTTCTATCATCAAAACCTGCCTGGAAAACATCAAAAAATCCAAACATATCATTTTAAATGAAAACGAAATCCCGCTGGATGATGCAGAAACCTTCCAGCTATTCTCACGGGGAGACACAACCGGCTTGTTCCAGTTCGAATCGCCCGGAATGAAAAAACACCTGCGTGCACTGCAACCCAACCGGTTTGAAGACCTGGTTGCGATGAACGCACTTTACCGCCCGGGACCGATGGAATATATCCCCTCCTTCATCCGGCGTAAACATGGCGAAGAACCCATCGAATATGACCATCCGATGATGGAACCTTTCCTGAAAGATACTTACGGCATCACCGTATACCAGGAACAGGTAATGCTTCAGTCCCGCGCCTTGGGCAACTTCACCCGGGGAATGTCCGACACACTGCGGAAAGCAATGGGTAAAAAACAACTGGAAACGATGGCCAAATTGAAAGGGCAATTTATTGAAGGCTGTAAAAACAACCCGGATTTTGTAAAAGGTGCCAAAGAAAAAGGCAAAGAAGTAGAAACCCTGGTAGACAAAATCTGGGGCGACTGGGAAGCTTTTGCATCATATGCTTTCAATAAATCGCACTCTGTCTGTTATGCCTACATTGCCTACCAGACGGGATTCCTGAAAGCCCATTACCCCGCAGAGTTCATGGCTGCCAACTTAAGCAACAACCTTTCGGACATTACCAAGGTTACCATTTTCATGGACGAATGCAAACGCATGGGACTGAATGTACTCGCCCCCGATGTCAATGAATCCTATAATGATTTCACCGTAAATTCGCACGGTCAGATCCGTTTCGGGATGGCAGCCATCAAAGGAGTAGGAGAAGCAGCCGTTGAAAGGATTATTGAAGAACGGGAAAAAAACGGTCCTTACAAAGATGTTTACGACTTTTTTGAACGTATCGACTACAAAGCTGTAAACAAAAAAACACTGGAAAATCTGGTAACAGCAGGCGGATTAGACAGTTTCGGCTATCACCGGGCGCAATATATGAAACAAACGGACCCCAATACAACCATCCTGGATATATTGGTGAACTATGGCCAAAAGAATCAGCAGGATTCCATAAATATGCAGGCCACACTATTTGGAGAACTGGAAGGTTTTGAAGTAGCCAAACCCAACATTCCGGATTGTGAACCCTGGCACGATTATATAAAATCGAAAAGAGAAAAAGAGCTGATCGGCATATACCTGACTTCGCACCCCCTCGACCCCCATAAACTGGAAATGCAATTACTATGCACACCCATAGAAGAACTGAACAACGGACTGGAAAATTTCAAAGGCAGGGAAATCACCATAGCCGGTATCATCACTGCCAGACGCGAAGGGAAAACAAAGACCGGTAAAGATTTCGGCATTCTGACCCTTGAAGATTTCAGCGGAACCTATGAACTGGCTTTCTTCGGAAAAGACTATGCAGACTGGCACCAGTATTTTATTGACGAAACGGCCATTTATGTGAAAGGAAAAGTAGGTCCGAAATGGGGAAGGGAAGGAAACGAACTGGCCTTCACCATTCAAAAAGTAGATTTATTGGAAACCATTACCGAAAACGCCATCCATTCCATCACTTTACAGGTCGACATTGAAAAACTAACTCTCGATACGATAACGGAAATTCACGAACTTTTCACCACAGATGTCAGCAGTGAAGCTTATAAAGAAGCCCGGAAAAAAGCGGCAGAACAAAAAACAAGCAAAGAAAGCAATCCGGAAAATTTTGAAGAACCTGCTTCCGGACCCGCTGAAATTCCTTTGAATTTCATGCTTTTTGACCGGCAGGGAAACAACGTCAAAATGTTCTCCAGAACCTGCAAAATCAAAAAATCCCGTGAACTGTACGAATATTTCGAAAACAACGATTCCATAAGGATGAAAATCAATTGAAAAACAAAAACAAAAACAACATAGATAAATTTTAACGTACTATTATAAAACGGATGCTTCTTTTCCGACAAAAATGTTGTATTTTAGCGGAGTAAACAGAAATACTAATTTTTAAAAGATAAAACTATGGCTATTGCAGTAAATGATTCCAATTTCGAAGAGATTGTATTGAAATCAGAACAGCCTGTATTGGTTGATTTCTGGGCAGAATGGTGCGGACCATGCAAAATGATGCTTCCGATTGTAGAAGAAATCTCCAAAGAGTTTGAAGGGAAACTTACCGTAGCAAAAGTGGATGTAGACAGCAGTCAGGGAACGGCAGCCAAATACGGTATCCGGAACATCCCTACCATCCTGTTTTTCAAAGGAGGCTCTGTTGTTGACAAACAAGTAGGCGCAGTTCCAAAAGCTTCATTAGTCGGAAAAATCGAAAAACTTCTCTGATACAGATGAACGGTAAACGGGTAACGATGAACGAATCTGCGTTTTCATTCATCGTTACTCGTTCATCATTTATCACTTACCGTTTTTCAGAATTATGAACTCTCTGGAAGAAATAGTACAATACGGACAATTTGACAACCTTGAATTTATTGCTTCTCAAATCGTTTCCGGCTTCATTACAGGTTTACATCGCAGCCCTTATCACGGTTTTTCCGTCGAATTTGCAGAACACCGGGTATACAACACAGGCGAGTCAACCAAACATGTAGACTGGAAACTATACGCCAGAACGGAAAAATTATTTGTCAAACAATATGAAGAAGAAACAAATCTCCGCTCTTACATTGTATTAGACACTTCTTCTTCCATGTTATTTCCTTACCAATCAGACAAAGTCTCAAAACTTCATTTTTCCGTATATTGTGCGGCAGCTCTCATCCATCTGCTCCGCAAACAACGGGATGCTTCAGGAATATGCCTGTTTGGCGACCGGATTGAAACATTGACCGACGCTAAATTAAACAGTACTCATATTCAAATGCTATACGCCCATTTGCAAGGACTGCTGCAAAAAGGTGCCATACCACTCAATAAACCGACTTCCACAGCCGAAGTCCTGCATCAACTGGCAGACACCATTCACAAACGCTCACTGGTGGTCATTTTCACCGACATGTTTTCAAACGGCAATCGCGAAGATTTATTTTCCGCACTTCAGCACCTGAGATACAACAAACATGAAATCATTCTTTTCCACGTAAAAGACAAACGGATGGAAGAGAATTTCGAATTCTCAAACCGCCCCCACATTTTTGTCGACCTCGAAAGCGGCCGGGAAATCAAATTCTCCCCGAACGAAATCCGGGAAACCTATAAACAGCAAATAGCAGCCTTTTACCAAGACCTGAAACTGCGTTGCGGTCAATTCCAAATCGACTTTGTCGAAGCCGATATTAACGAAAGTTTTCAGCATGTGTTGCTCCCTTATTTGCTTAAACGGTCAAAATTGTATTAACCGCTCATCGGGACATCAAATCAGCTGCAGCAGAAGATTTTCTTTTGCGCCCATTCACGCAAGTTTTGAAGCTTATTGCGTAGTATCATTAAAAAAACACCGACATTCAATAGCAAAGATATAATATCTTCTAAAACACAGGCATCCCCTTAAAATGAAGAATCAAAGTGCAACATCACATCCCCACCGGAAGTAACCGTCTCCACTACACTCTCCTGTCCGGCAGGAAGCGGACAGGAAATCCGGTCCAACATCCGGACTACAGAATCGCGGACCACTGCAAAACGGGCCATATTGTCTTTACTAACCGGTTTTTTAGGCTGGGATTTAATAGTCAAAGGATTAATAGGCCTGCCGTTTTCGTACACCCGGAAATCCAAGTGAGGACCAGTAGCCAGACCGGTAGCTCCCACATAACCGATTACCTCTTTTTGTTTTACGGAAGACCCCACTTTTATACCTTTGGCAAACCGCGACAAATGCATATAAACAGTAGTATAAACACTGTTGTGTTTCACTTTCAGATAATTCCCCCCCCCGTTGGCCTGATACCCTTTGGCAATTACCTTACCGCTCCCGATGGCATACACCGGAGTCCCCTTCGGAGCTGCATAGTCTACTCCATGATGAGCCCTGTATTTTTTCAACACCGGATGAAAACGGCTATTGGAAAAACGGGAAGAAATCCGGAAAAAATCCAAAGGTGCTTTTAAAAACGCTCCTTCCAGACTATTCCCTCTCTCGTTATAATAAAGCATTTCCCCGTCCTGCTCAAAGGGTATGGCATAATAAGTACTGTCATTATGCCGGAAAGAAGCCCCCAGCACATTAAAATTCAAAAGACTTTTACCATCCACATACTCTTGTTCGTAAACCACCCGGAATTCATCCTGTTTCTGTACACCGAAGAAATCAATGGTCCAACCGAAAATATTAGCAAAAACCACTGCCAACTGAGGGTCCGTATTTTGTTTCTGCATAGCCACCCACAAGGAAGATTCCACTTCACCGCAAATCTCTTTTCTTTTCCACTCCACCGGATTCTGCCCCCTGCTTACCCGGTAATCTTCCCTTAAGTCAAAAACAATATAGGACTTAGCATCTTCCTCATAAACAAAAAAAGCCGTTTCCGGAATACTGTCTTTAGTGGAAAAAACAGCATAAGCCTGACCGCTTCTGATTTTACGCACATCAAACACCTCCCGGGCCGTTTCCGTCAACCGATGCACTTCGCGGACAGAAAGCCCGTGTTTTCCGAGAATCACAGACAAACTCTGGGCAGGTTTCACAATCCCGTAATCCACATCGTAATCATCAACAGGAATACCGTATTTATAAACAATTTCCTTTACTTCAGCCGAATCAGTCACCTCTACTTCATCCAAAGGTTCTGCATCCCGTCCTTTAGGCATAAAAATCACTACCAATAGTACTAATCCCAAAACAGAAGAAAAAATAATTTGTCTCTTTTTTGTCATATTACTGAATTGTTTTATTTCCTTTTTTTACTTTCCACGTTGCAAACCAAACAATAGCTACAACAACACACAATAATCCGGTGCCATAAGAAATGAGCCGCGGCAAACCGAACCCTTCCGGTGCGATACACAAATAAGTCGAACAGACACACGTCATAAACAAAGCAGGGATTAAAGTAATCCAATAATTTTTACCGGCAGAAACCAAATACACCGTAATTGCCCATAAAGTAAAAACCGAAAGCGTCTGATTGGACCAGGCAAAATACCTCCAAATCCGGTCGAACCCCGCAGCATCCTGCAAACTATACAACAAAAGACCAATAGCGGCCAAAAACATAGGAATACATATATACAACCGCCGGCGGACGCTTTTTTGTTCCATATCCATAAAATCCGCAACAATCAGCCGGGCCGACCGGAAAGCCGTATCCCCGGACGTAACAGGAGCGGCAATAACTCCTAAAATTGCCAGAATACCGCCTATAGTACCCAACCAATTTTTAGTAATAGCATCCACAATTACAGAAGCATTATTCTCTCCCATTCCGTTTTCCTGATAAAAACAAGTAGCTGCTGCCGCCCAAATCAAAGCAACAATACCCTCCGTAATCATAGCACCATAAAACACCGGACGTCCGTATTTCTCACTTTTCATACATCGTGCCATCATCGGAGATTGGGTTGCATGAAAACCCGAAACAGCACCACAGGCTATACTGACAAACATAATAGGAAACACCGGCAAATCCAATGCATCGGGATGCAGATTTGGCATCCCCTCCCACAACTCAGGCAACATCGGATGGTGAACATACAACATAACCAGAACGCCCACTGCCATAAACAACAAAGCAATGGCAAAAACCGGATAAATCTTGCCGATAATTTTATCGACAGGCAATAAAGTGGCCAAAATATAATAAATAAACACCACTACAATCCAAAAAGTCACATCCATATAATCGGGAGTCAGTTTGGCCAGCAAGCCGGCAGGCCCGGCAACAAAAACAGCTCCCACAAGTATCATCAATACAACCGTAAAAACACGCATAATCTGTTTTGTCGTCATACCCAGATAACGCCCTGTAAGCTCCGGCAAACTTTCCCCTCCGTGCCGGATAGACAACATCCCGGAAAAATAATCATGAACTGCACCAGCCAGCACACTCCCCAAAACAATCCATACATAAGAAGCAGTCCCGAATTTAGCACCCATAATAGCCCCGAAAATAGGTCCCAGGCCGGCAATATTCAAAAACTGAATCATAAAAATCTTCCAGGCGGGTAATGGAATATAATCAACACCATCGGCCTTGGTCAACGCCGGGGTTGCCCGCACGGCATCCGGACCGAACACCCGTTCCGCATAACGCCCATAAACAAAGTAACCGATAATCAGAATCAGCAAACAAATGGTAAATGAATACATTTTCCGGCAAATATTTAATCGTTGAATACCTCTCTGTTATTTTTTCTTACCCTTTACAGTTTTTTTCCCGACCGGCTTTTCTTTCCGTTTTCCCTTTTGCCTTACTCCGGACTTTGACACCGGCTTTTTTGCACTTCCGGCTCTTGCTTTCCCGTCCGGTTTCCGCTGCGGCCTGACTACTGTTTCTCCTTCTTCCTTCACGAGTTCAAAATCCAACTGTCTGGCAACCAGATTGGCCTTCGCCACCCGGACCGTCACCCGGTCGCCCAACTGATAAGTCTTATGGTGATAACGGCCGGTAATACAATAATTTTTCTCATCAAATTCATAAAAATCATCATCCAACTCAGTCATAGACACCAAACCCTCACACTTCGAATCCTCCAGTTCCACATAAAATCCCCACTGCGTAACCCCCGAAATAGTTCCCTCAAACTCTAACCCGAGCCGATCGGCCATAAACTCCACCTGCTTGTATTTGACGGATGAACGCTCGGCATTGGCAGACACTTGTTCCATATCAGACGAATGTTTGCAATATTCCTCCAGTTTTTCTTTATTGGCAGAACGACCGTCATCCAGATAACGTTGCAAAAGCCGGTGCACCATCACATCCGGATAACGCCGGATTGGTGACGTGAAATGAGTATAAAAATCAAAAGCCAGCCCATAATGTCCTATATTATCGGTGGAATAGGCAGCTTTCGCCATTGTCCGGACTGCCAGCGTTTCAATCATATTCTGTTCCGGCTTATCTTTTACCTCCCGCATCAGATTGTTCATGGAAGTAGTTAACGCTTTCCGGCTACCGGTTTTCACCCCATATCCGAAACGCGCAACAAACCGGTTGAAGTCCTCCAGTTTTTCCGGCAACGGTTGTTCATGAACCCGGTACACAAACGCAGGTGCTTTTTTCCCCGGTTTCGGCCTCCCGATCCGTTCGGCCACTTTCTTATTGGCCAGCAACATAAACTCTTCTATCAGCTTATTGGCCTCTTTGGAACGCTTGAAATATACACCGGTAGGATGTCCCTTTTCATCCAGATTAAACTTCACCTCAACCCGGTCAAAATCAATGGCTCCGGCCTTGAAACGCTCTTTCCTCAACTTTTGAGCCAAATCATTCAGCAACAGAATCTCCGGCTTGTAATCCCCTTCAGCCCCTTCGATTATCTCCTGAGCTTCTTCGTAAGTAAAACGGCGGTCGGAACAAATCAATGTACGGCCGAACCATTGCTCCAATACCCGAGCCTGAGCATCCATCTTAAAAATGGCCGAAAAACACAATTTATCTTCACCCGGACGCAAAGAACAAACCCCGTTGCTCAAACGCTCCGGCAACATCGGAATAGTACGGTCCACCAAATAAACAGAAGTAGCCCGGGCATAAGCCTCCTTATCCAGAACAGTATTTTCTTTTACATAATAACTGACATCGGCAATATGCACCCCGACTTCATACAAACCATTCTCCAATTGACGGACCGACAACGCATCATCAAAATCTTTGGCATCTTTCGGGTCAATCGTAAAAGTAGTTATATTCCGGCAATCCCTCCTTGTCCGCATTTCCCCCTGAGGTATTTCCAACGATATTCTCTCAGCAGCTTTCAGCACATTCGCCGGAAATTTTACAGGCAACTCATACTCTGCCATAATGGCATTCATCTCCGTATCATTATCACCGGGACGTCCCAATACTTCCACCACTTCCCCCACCGGATTTTTCTGATTCTCCGGCCAATCCTTTATCTTCACCACCACTTTATCACCATCCTCCGCTCCGTGCAAATGTTCCGTAGAAATAAATATATCATATGGAAACTGTTTCCCCGTAGGAATCAGGAAAGCATAATTTGCAGACTTTTGCAAAACGCCCACAAAAGTAGCCTTTTTCCGTTCCAGAATTTCTATTACCTCGCCTTCCGGCCGGCGATTCCGGCTGCGGGCATATACCAGTACCTTTACTTTATCCCCGTTCAACGCATGCTTCAGATTGGAAAAAGTAACAAAAACATCCTCCTCGCTTTCGTTAGAAATAATATAAGCAGTTCCCCGGGCTGTCAACTCCACCTCCCCTGTGATATAAGAACCCGACTGTTTTATTTTGTAACGTCCGGTTGAAATTTCTTCCAACTCACCATCCCCGGCCATATCTTTCAGCACTTCTGAAATCTGCCGCTTTGTGTCCATGCTTTTCACCTGCAAACGCATAGCCAGTTGTTTATAATTAAAACTCTCGGCAGGATGATTGGCCATCATTGTACTGAGCCGTTTCCTCACATCTGCTTTGCTCATCATAGGCTCAATTTTCTTTCTATGTTTCCCCATAATAATAAAATATAACAACATGCCAAAGGATATTCCAATTATTCCGGAACCGGTTATCACATCAACACATTTATTGTGCCCTAAATTTAGTGTTTTTATGCTTCAAACCGCAGAATTTAAAGAATAAAATTAATTCCATAAAAAAAGGAAGGTAGTATCGCACCACCTTCCCTGTTTTATGATTTGAACCGGATGATTACTTAATTAATCCCTTATCAAATTTTTCTTTCACTTTTGCCAGCATATCCACAGTCATATTTTGCAGATTATATTCCGGTTTCCATCCCCACTCTTCCCGGGCGCAGGTATCATCCATACTATTCGGCCAGCTATCTGCAATAGCCTGTTTTACAGGATCAATCTGATAATCCATTTTGAAATCCGGAATATGTTTACGAATCTCGGCAGCTATCTGCTCAGGCTCAAAACTCATGGCAGCAATATTAAAACTATTCCGGTGTTTCAGTTTGGCAGGATCAGCTTCCATCAATTTCACCACAGCATTCAAAGCATCCGGCATATACATCATATCCATATAAGTCCCTTCTTTCACATTACAAGTGAAAGCCCCTTTACGGATAGCATCATAATAAATCTCCACGGCATAATCCGTCGTACCCCCACCAGGCAAAGTCACATAAGAAATCAAACCAGGGAAACGCACGCTACGGGTGTCTACTCCGAAACGATAGTAGTAATAATCGCTTAATAATTCCCCGGTCACCTTACAAACTCCGTACATCGTCGTATTCGAACGCTGCAAAGTATCCTGAGGAGTTTTATCCTTAGGCGTATCCTTTCCGAAAGCTCCGATAGAACTCGGCGTAAACACGGCACAATTGTTGTCCTTGGCAATATACAATGAATTAGTCAGCGCACCGATATTTATATCCCATGCCAATTTCGGATTTTTCTCTCCTGTAGCCGACAAAAGAGCTACCAGATTAAAAATCGTATCGATACCGTATTTTTTAACGATGGCAGCATAGGTTTCGCCGTCAAGCGCATTCAATTCCTCAAATGGTCCGGCATCCGCCAACGCTTTACATTTTTCAGCACTAATATCTGCTGCCACAACGTTATTATTCCCGTAAATTGATCTCAGATGAGGAACCAATTCAGATCCGATTTGCCCTCCGGCACCAACGATTAATATTTTTTTCATTGCAGAATTTAATTAAAAATAATTGCTTTCATTCAATGGCACACCTATACCACCGAATCGTCGGCAAATGTATAAATTAAAAATTTTACAAAAATAAAATTCAAAATATTTTTTACCGTTTAAGTAAAAATTCCCGCACTGTTATTTTGTTCAGCCTCGTAATACAAATCAATCAGTAGGCCGGGAGCTTTGGAAGCCTGAACGGCCAAATGGTCACACCGTTCATTTTCAGGAATATCCGCATGCCCTTTCACCCAGATAAATTTAACCTGATGTTTCCGGAAAATTGTCAGAAAACGCTTCCATAAATCAGGATTTTTCTTCCCTTTAAATCCTTTCTTTTCCCATTCAAAAACCCATCTTTTTTCCACTGCATCCACCACATAACGGGAATCCGAATAGACGGTAACTACCGTACCCGGCTTTTTCAAGGCTTCCAGACCCACAATCACCCCCAACAATTCCATCCGGTTGTTCGTAGTTTTTCTAAACCCCATAGACAATTCTTTCCGGTGAATTCCCGACCTCAGCACAACACCAAACCCGCCGGGACCAGGGTTTCCGCTGGCAGCTCCGTCTGTATATAAGATAACTTCTGTCATAAACGGATAAAAAAAATAGTAACCGGACAAAATTAATACATTATGAGCTTATTACAAAGCATTTCACCTTGCTTTCGTATCATTCAAACTCCCGCCACTGCCGTCTTTTACGGCATCATTCACCGGCAAAACAAATACTATAAATCAGCCATTACCCGTAAACGACACGCTATAATATAATAAAACCACCATACAAATCACCCTTTTTACACCAATAGATGTATATTTACAAAATTTTCATCTGCGATTACAATAAGAAAAAGTCTGAAAAGTAAACTTTCATGAAAGAATCTATTTTCATCTGGATATTGCTTTCCCTGCTCTCTTGCCGGAGTATTCCGGCAGAAATCAATGAAACATTGAAAGGAGCCGGTTCCAATAAAAGTGAACTGAAAAAAGTATTGCGCCACTATAGCTGGAAAGACAAGGATTCCCTGAAATTCAAAGCAGCCTGTTTTCTGATCGGAAATATGAAATGGCATGCCAGCCATAAACAAATCAGCAACATAGATAAACACTACGCCCGTTTTTGCCGGAAAGCAGACTCCGCTTACTTTGCCATTTATCAGGAAAAAAAAGGACATCCGGATTCACTGGGTAAATGCATGAAAGAACTGAATAAACGGTACCGCTGGCTGGCTGACTCCGCAAAAAAATACGATTTTCACCAGCCCGTTGTAGAGTATAAGATTGCAGCCGATTTACGTTCCCTGAAAAGCAATTTCCTGATCACCCACATTGACAATGCCTTCCGTCAATGGGAAACCTCCCCTTTCGCCCGGGAACTGACTTTTCCGGAATTTTGCGAATACATCCTCCCCTACCGCTCCGTCTGGGGGTATCCTTCCCTTTACTCCGGAAAAGAATTCAACCAATGGTTTGCCAAATATGTAAACTACGACACTACAGCCTCTTTAACACAACGCATCAGCCGGTATAACCAACGGCTTACAGGTATCCGGTATTTTTTCGGCTGGCAGAAAATGAAAGATTGCGGCATCTACAACCTTTTTTTCCACGGACATGATTGTACAGACGTAGCAGCTTTCGGCTGCAGCATACTCCGGTCGTGCGGCATACCTGCCATAATCGAATTCTGCAACACTTACCGGGACTTCACCGGCCGGCATTTTTATTGTGCCGTCAGGGATTCCGGTAACATCTGGAAATATTTTAATCCGGAATCCACTCTGCCGGACAACACGAAATGGAGAATGGGAACCACCATGAATTTATACCGGCAATACTACGGAGCCCAACCGGATTCTCCCTATTTCCTGAAAAATAAAGACGAACACCTGCCCCCTTTATTTTCAACTCCTTGCATCAAAGAAATTACAGCCGAACGCCTGGAGGTATGTCTGGTCACCCTGCCTTTTCCGGATACAACAACCAACCATCTGGCCTATCTGGCAGCTTTCGATTCCAGAAAAGAACTGGTTCCGGTCACCTGGGGAATCATAAATCAAGAACACCGGGAAGTCCGTTTCCCCCAAACCATGACCGGACGCCTGTATTTCCCCGTCTATTACCGGGGCCAGGAACTTTGCCCGTTTGGCCCGCCTTTTTATATCAAAAAAGACTCTCTCGCTTCCGGAGGATATCGTTTATTTTCTTTCCCCGGCGACACCAGTAATCTGCAATCGGTAGTACTCACCCGGAAATTTCCCCGGAAACCGAATATGGAAAAACTGGCAGGAAATCTGGTCGGAGGCACTTTCGAAGGTGCCAACCGGAAAAATTTCTCCGACGCACGGACACTCTGTACCATCACAGCCCCCCCCGGCCCCTACCTGCAGGATATTATCCTGCCCCATCCCGAAGCATACAAGTTTTACCGCTTCGTAGCACCGGAACAGTATTCAGGAGCACACATTTCCGAACTCCAGTTTCTGAGCGAAAAAAAATACGGTTATACCAACACATGCGAGCCGTCTCCGGCCGCCATCCTCCGTCCCGAAGAAACTTACCGGGAAGAGGAAGACGCTGCATTGGTAATGCTTCAGGAACCTTCCCCTGAAAAAATGCAAAAAAGAACAGTATTCGATGGCAACATGCAAACGGCAGCCTCATCCAAAACCATCCCTTTTCACCTGAAACATCCGCAAATAGTCACACGCATCCGCTTCGCTCCCCAGCATGCCGACAACGGAATCCGCAGGGACAACCTGTATGAATTATGGTACTGGCAGGACGGCTGGAAAAGCTGCGGTACCTGCACAGCAAGCTATGAATACCTGGAATTTAACCACGTACCGGAAAATACACTGCTTTGGCTGCAAAACTATTCGGAAGGACAGGAAGAATTACCTTTTATCATCCGGAACAAACAGCAACTGTTTTTATATTACGATATAAAATAAACGGCCTCGGTATTTACCGATAACAACCTGTCTAAAACAGACAGAGAACCTTACGGCAACAGATTCATCACACAAGAATTTCAACCCGGTCCATCTGTCGCTGTCAGAAGCATGAATTAAAAAAGAACTTACAGAATAGAAAAAGCCAGTCATCTTAAATGACTGACTTTCAGAGGTCGGTAGCGGAATCGAACCGCTCTGCACGGTTTTGCAGACCGTTGCCTAACCTATCGGCCAACCGACCGTTTCATTTTGCGTTGCAAAGATAGAAGGTTTTAGTTAATCTCCAAAACAATCCGTAAAATTATTTTTCTAAAGTCACACTGGTACATTTAATTTGTCCGCCCAAAGGAGGATTCATTTTTGATATTTTAATCTTAGCATACTCCAATTGCGGAAAAGCCTCATAAAGAGCATCCAGTATACGCCGCCCCAGATGTTCCAGCAAATGCGAACGCCTGGTCATTTCCCCGGCTATGATTTCATAAGCCGTCTGGTAACTCAGAGCATCATCAATGCAATCGGATTTTGCAGACAAACTGCAATCGTAATGCAAACACGCATATACCGTAAATTTATTGCCAACCACCTGTTCCGCTTCAAAACAACCATGATAAGCAAAAAACTCCATACCTTCAATTTCGAGTATCCCTTTCATCATTTTTCTGAATTAGTTTATAAAGTCACAATCTTGTCGTCCGGTATTCATCCGGTTTTACGAATTATATTCAATATAAAAAAATGAAAGGGTCGGAAAACCGACCCTTAACCATTTACTAACTACTAACCTAAACCATACAAACTTATGAAAAACAATCTTTTTTCAAAAGACGGTGCAAAGGTAAAAATCCTATTTCAAAAAGCAAGATTTTAATTGCAAATAATAGCTAATTAAAATCTTAAAATACAGTTAAAATTCCAGAACGTAATAGTTACGCTATGCAGGTTATGAAGAAAATTTTCCGCGCGAAATGAATTTCTTTAACTATAAATTCTTCCGGACAAATTTCCGGCCCCGGGTCTTGCTTCCGGTCCGTCATTTGCCGTATGTTTGCAAAATAGTTAAAAATAAATACCCGGATATTTTGCAAAAACAAAAAATTCCTCTACTTTTGTTCCCGCAATCAAGACAGACTGCACGGGTTCTTAGCTCAGTTGGTTCAGAGCATCTGGTTTACACCCAGAGGGTCGGGGGTTCGAATCCCTCAGGACCCACAAAATCAAGAAGAAAATCAAAGCAAACTCCTGAAAACAAAGGCTTTCAGGAGTTTTTCTTTTTCCCGACTTACCGAAAATACAGCAAAATGAAGCAGCAAAAACAGGTGAAATCGGTGGACTTTATTCCTCCCCGGGAGTGTTGATAGTGTTTCAAAAAGAATGCGCCACAGGCAAGGATAATAAAACGTTGGATTTTTGGAAACTTAGAGACCGGCAAAGGAAAGCACACCCCCGAATCAGATTTATAAGATACGATGAAGATTCCATGGAAAAGTAAAAAAAGTGCTTGTGCCGTTACATCCACCGAGTATAATCCTGAAAAAGTTGACCACTCCCAAAGTAAACCTTTTTCAGGAAACTACAAATTACCATCTATCAAAATATAAATGATACATGGCAACAGGGGTTTTGTGTCTATAAAGGTGCCGGAGATACGATGGCAGGTATAAATCTGTTCATAGGATCTAAAATCTGCTGTGGAATATAGAAATTACTTAAAAAGACATACCGGCAGACAACCGGAAAGTATTATCCATGGGATGATTACGCCGGGACTGAGGAACTAAACAGGCTACATCAAAATGAATCCGCATAAAACAGATACCAGCACCAAAAGTCATGTATTGACGTTGCAGACCGGATTTACCTTCATGGTAATATCCTACACGCCCGAACAACAGTTCATGGAAATTGTATTCAAGACCGGTTTTCCAATAAACGCGGTGAATCTCTCCGGCAGCAAATGCACTTCCTATATTCTTCAGGACAGAATTGTCCCGGTTGTTTTCACCGGAAGCCACTAAATATTTACCTCCTTCCACTCCGGCAGATAAACCATGCCACCGGGCAAACGTCCCCGACCAGTTTACGCCCATTTTCAAATCGGACGGCAAAAAGAGTTTATCCACCGGACCATATTCTATTTTATCGCCGATATTGCTCAAAGCAAAACCCACACCCAGTTTGTATGCTATCTTATCGGTATAAAAAAGGCGTTCATAATATCCGCACAAATCACACGCCACGGCATGGACTTTCCGGTAATTCCGGACAATATCGGACACTGCAAGACGAAAAGCAACAGACATAGAGAAGTATTCACCCAACCGACGGGCATAGGCCACGTCAAATGCTACTTCATGGGGAGTGTCTTCTCCCAGGGCTTGCATATTCTCATCCGTTTTCTGCAAGCCTCCCAGTGAAAAATAGCGGAAAGAGGCACTGACACCGTGCAATGGACCGATTTTATAATAGGCGGAAATACCGGCTATACTCATGTCATCAACCAATTTCCGCAACCAGGGAACATAAAAAAGGTTGATCCCGCCTTTATGCCGGGAATCAATAAACAAATATTTGGCAGCATTCTGTTGATGGGAGTAACAATCCGGCAAAGTCGCCACCCCCAATTCTCCCATGCCTCCGGAACGGGCATCCGTACTCACCGAAAGAAAAGTCATCCCGACATTGGAAAAATTATAATCCCTTATGAAGGACTGAGCATACCCGACATGTAACGACGCAAGAATTCCGGCAAACAACAAATATACCTCATTTCGCAGTTTCATACTTCATATCTATTCCTATGTCTGATTTCTTCTTTTTAATTACCTTAAACCCTTTTCATTACGACACAAAGCCCGTCCCTTTGTATCATTCTTCTGCAAAAATATGCAACGTATCATTGGTATCCTGAACATAAAGACGGCCATTATGGTAAGACATCTCAGTTACCTTTACTCCTTTTGGTAAATTTAAATCAATAACAAACTCTATTTTATGGGTTTGTATATTAATTAAACCTATTCTACTGTGAGGGAAATTATCCTTAAAATAAATACCATTCTCTCCTAAAATTCCACACTCCGGACATACATTAAACTTCTTATTCTCATCAGACATATTTCCTTTGTAAAGAACTTTTCCTTCATTAGGGTCAATAATGTTAAATTGCTTGCCTCCAATATCATATAAATAACCACTCCTTGAATCCTGAATATAAAGATTATTGGCACTTTTAAGCCTCCATTTTTCCTCCCCTGTCATTGCATCCAAGCCAAGCAAAATATATTCCTCCAAAGGCTTAATCTCCAATGAAACAATCAGGGTGTCACCCCAAGAATAAATAAACCTGGAAATGGGTGGATTCTCAAAATGCAACGTATTTCTTACTTCACCGCTTTCGGCATCGATAAAATCAATGTATTTTAAAGATAAATCGGTTATATATAAATGTTTCCCAAAAATGCATTTACCTCTTCGGTTAGAAAAAAAATTCTGCCACAATTTTTTATTACCCTTCTCCTCATAAAGAATTATTTGTACACTATTAGTAGCCCTGTCATATTTACTTTCAATTATTTTATTATTATAAATTGAAATAGAGCCGCCGCTAATTGAATTTTGATAAACTACAAAATTTTTTAATTCATCATCATAAATAAATAAGTCATTTCTATACATTAAAACTTTCCCATCCGACACTTCTAACGGATACCAATTATCGAAACTAATTTTATGCATAACATTACAAGTCTTTTCGGAAATAAAAAGTAAAACATTAGAACTATATACCAATATCATTCCATTATAAAATTCAGGTATAGATGTAATATTACTGAGTTCGATTATTTTTTTCATCTTATTTTAAATATTAACTCAAAGTTTGTACTTACAAAATTGATAAAATAATCTTTTGATTGCCGACGCGAGTCATTTATCCATTTTTCTATAAGTTCTCGTTTTATCTCCACTTTCTCCAATTCCTCCAAAAACAATTCCTTATCCAAGTTGGAAATCTTCTTCCCATCAAAATACCATTTTATCTGACTTAAATCATTCGCAATTTCCAAATCTTTAAGAAATTGCTGGGCAAAGTCATGAGGCGGAATATTAGTTACGGATTTGAATTCATAATAACAGGGGCGCGTAGAACTCGCATCTACTACTACATCCACAATCCTCGTAGTCTTTCCTAACTCCAAACGGCTCTCAAAAGTTATTACACGCCCCTTAAACTCCTCCGGATGACTAAGAAAGTACGTTGGTACAACGTTCTCCCTCCCATCAAAATGTGTTATTACTTACCCCAAATATGCAGAACATCCTTACTGTCCAACACATATACTTTCCCATTATGATATTGTATATTCGTTGTCCATACATCTTTTCCCGCTCCCAAATCCTCAACAAACTCAAATTTATGGGTATGAATATTCAACAAACCAAATTTGGCACTCATTCGTCCACGAAAATAAATGCCATCCTCTGTCAGGCATCCGCCAGCTTCAGGTATCACATCAAATTTTGACATTTCAGCGGACAAGTCGTCCACGCATACCAATTTACCATTCTTTACATCAATAACTTGATAAAAGTATCCGCTTAAAGCATAAAACAAACCGGTAGAATTATCTGGGGCGTATATATAAAAAGCATTTTCTATTCTCCACTTTTCCTCCCCTGTCACCGCATCCAAACCGAGTAAATGAAACTCTCCTCGATTAACATTCAATGAAACTATCAGAGTATCTTCATAATGATAGATAAACCTTGAAATGGGTGGATTCTCAAAATGCAATGTATTTCTTACTTCACCGCTTTCGGCATCGATAAAATCAATGTATTTAAAAGATAAATCAGTTACATATAAATATTTTCCTCTACTATCCCAATGCCTCCTATTTAAATATGTGCGTTCCCATACTTTTTTATCACTGTCTCCTTCAAACAATGTGATGCAAACTGACTTTGACGGACGCATATAATTATTTTCCATCACATTGTTTCCAAACCAATTTACACTTCCTCCTGTTATTGACGATCGATAAAGTTCAAAGCTATTATTGGTCTCATCATATTTATAAATCCCATCATCCAATAAGAATATATGATTGTCCTTTATCTTTATAATACAATAATCTTCCCAAAGTATTGAATTTACAATACTTCCATCTCGCTCGGAAATAAAAAGAAGATGATTGTGAACATCAAACACCAACAAATTGCCATTATAAAAACCTTCAATCACATCTATGCCTGCTAATTCTGCTATTTTTTTCATAATTACTTAATTTTAAATATCTCATCAAAATGTTCTTCAATAAAGACAAGCAAACTTTCCTTTGATGGCTTCTCTGCTTCCCCAACCCATTTTTCTATAAGTTCTCGTCTTATCTCCACTTTCTCCAATTCTTGTAAAAACAATTCCTTATTTAACGTAGATATCTTTTTCCCATCAAAATACCATTTTATCTGACTTAAATCATCCGCAATTTCCAAATCTTTCAGAAACTGTTCTGCAAAATTTTTAGGCGGAATATTAGTTACGGACTTAAACTCATAATAATAAGGATATACTGACTTCGCATCTACTACTACATCCACAATCCTCGTAGTCTTTCCTAACTCCAAACGGCTCTCAAAAGTTATAACATGCCCCTTAAACTCCTCCGGATGACTAAGAAAGTAACGTTGGATCCAACGTTCACCTTCTGCAAAGCTTAAACCTTTCTTAAACTCTGCTATCATTGCTCCGATATTCTCAAATTTAGTGCCGGAAGCTACCAGTATTTTATAGCCGGAAAGCAATTCTTCCAAAGCCGTTGCACCAACGCCATGATTCCCGCTAATCAAACCTTCCAGTAATTCTGGAGTAAGACCGGAAGAACAAAACCTTTCATCCGAAAGCAAATTACTGACTACTTCCAATATTTTCGGGTTCTTCCGCAAATCGGCATAACTGTTGACAATACGCCAGGCATAAGCCCCTTCGATTTTCAATTCATCTGCAAAAATATCAAATAACTGAGGAGTGGAAGCCAAATCCCCCTCCAATTTGGTTAATAAATCCCCCTCCGATTTCCATTCCCTACTCAAATGGGAGAACATCCGCTCATTCCAGTTCGCCTTAGCCACCTTATCTGCCAGTTCCAGCCCTTTAGCCGATTTTAACACGGCTTTGGTGCCGCCCGCTATACCTTTCGTGGCAATAGCCGGAGCTACCGGTATAATCAATGCCGAACTGTAAACTGCCATATTCTCCCAGTCATCGTAATAACCGGCATAAAGTGCTCCGGCTCCATCTGCCACAAAATCAAGCCCGAAAGGCATCAACAAGGCCCCTAATGCGTCTATGCCGGATAATGTTTCCCGATAAACCACAGCATTCTTTCCACTGACAAAATAATGGTGAGCCGGAGAGGCTGTTACTCCTTTATGAATCTGACTGCAATACCCGGAAAATTTATGATCCCGGTACCAGAAAACGAATTGTTTGCCAATTTGGGCTTCCCTGTCCTCGGTTTCTACAGCACTATCAAACAAACCATGTTCCACTTCACGGAAAATACCGGCTGGATGATCGCGAAGGAAATTCAATAACCGCTCCTGGCTTTCTGCATAATTCCGGTAGGCGGAAGGCAAAGTTGTACGGGCGGATAGCTGACCCGTAAAAGGATTCTCGCTGATACAAACATTACGGTTAGCGTAAAATTTCTCCAATGCCGCCACATAATCATCAATACGGCTGTCCTCTGCTACAATCAGTTTATAGATATATTCCTTACCTGTCACACGCTCCGGATTCTCCATCCGGTTAGTAGCAACTATTTCTCCCCGGTAACCGAGAAAATAAGAATAGACTATTTCCGGTTTTGCCGTATATTTAAAAACATTAAAAACGAAATCCGCAAATGGCAGTTTTTCTTCATTCTTTGCCTCATATTCTGCAACTCTTCGCGTGTTCGTATATTTCCGGTTTCCTAATTCACGACGGTCCAGTTGCACCGATTTACCACAGGCTATACCAGGCATAAAGAAATAAGTCCCTTTGTCTTGCCCGATTCCTGCCGTATGGACGTAAGGAACAGTTATCAATATGGAATGCTCTGAAAGCCCGCTTTGCCGAAAAACACTCTCCGCCAATTGACTCCATGACGACTGAGCCGTTGACATGACATTTACCGGACAACAAGCCACAATAAAACGGCTATCCGGATGCGCCAGTTCGTATGTATAAAGTTTATCCGCAATAACTTTTCCCAACAACTGCTTATGTTTTTCCAAAGACCCTTGGGAAGTTTTCACGGTCTCTACCAATTTTTCTACAACTGAATTATGTTGCCATAATTGGTCATTAATTTCTATCGCATTTTCTTCGGCATACCGGAGATATTCTTCTGCCACCGGATTTTCCAACGCAAAATAGGTCTCTGTGTCAGAAATCTCCGGACAATTTCCCCCATGTTTCTTCAGTTGTTTCCATTGCTTTGCCTGAGAATTTAATACAATGGGATTTCCTGTGTCCACCCCCTTGATTTTAACAGGTGCTTTTTGATAATAACAGGCATCAACTATACGATAAATGTAAGTTTCTATATCATCACGGTCATTGTAAGTAAGTCTTACCTTAGATGACTGCTCTATGCTGCCATTGGACGATTTATAGGTATTTCCCGTCCAAAAATATTCTTCAAGAATCTCTTCTTTTCCTGAATTATCGGTATATATTTTGAAACCATATATGTAAGGCATATTGGGCTTGAGCAGAAAAATAACCTTTTCCCCTTTAACCAAGGATTGGACATTGAAGATAACTTTCCCGGCAGGCGTCAGACCTATATTTTCGCCTTTTACCAAATCCCCCGTTTCCATCGTATTGTCTACAATGGCCCCATCTTCATCCCGTTCAAATATCCTCACAACAACCCCGGGGTCGTGTATCACATCCCACTGCCATTTCGCAAGGCTCCTGCCATTGCGGTAGTCCATCAGGTTATCAGGCAAATCCCCCTCCGACAAGCCCAGTGACTTGTCAAAAGGATGACGCAGCAACAAACGGCCGTGACCCAATTCATGCGCCGCAGCCGTCGCAAAATCTTCAAAACTCTTGAAATCATCACGGAACAGGTAGCCGAACTGTTTCCCCAAAGGCATAAAGCCACTGAAGTTGCGGTCTTTCTTATAACCGCTTTTAGAAAGGACAAACAGATACGCAGCATCCTCTTCAACGGTATGCGAAGAGGCATATGCAGCATTCAACGACTTCATTCCCGGAGTATAGGCACTGAACAGACCGCTCTCCCCATCAAACAAGCCGGAACCCTCATAGTCAAACACAGGTATCTTTTCCACCACACACTCTATCCCTACACGGCCATATATCTCCCGTAAACGGCCTGCCAACAACTCAAATTCTGTAAAATCCTTACCGACAGGCACTATCTTTACATGCAGACGGTAAGAAGGATAACTCAACACCAAAAGCTTGCCCAGATTGTAATAACCGCCGTCAGGTTTAGGATAAAGAGCATACAACTCCTGACCGTCATTCTCTTTTCCGCCCACCAGCGGCAGAATCCAGCGGCAACTCTTTGCATCGTAACTCTCAGGACGATATTCAGTACCCGCTGCCGTCCTGAAAACCACCCGGTCGGGAGTGACAGAAGAACCGGCACTGATTTTCAGAACAGCCGCCACTTTGTCAGACTTACCCGAAGGGAGCAGTTTCGCCGGGACACGGTAATCCGCACCGATTTGTTCGTATTTCGGACGAATCAGATAAGACCGGCTGTAAGACGGATGCCACTCATCAAAAGCATACAGGCTGCCTGCGCAGTCTTTAAACACTACCCGGGCAATACCGTCGTCAAGACGACCGGCATCAAACTGCCCGCTATCCAGTGCCTCACCGCTTGTACCGACAGAAGTCACGGTCAGTTTCTTTTTATCCCCGGAGGAGGAAAGGGAAGTTTCCGGTGCGGAATCTATCCGGTAGAGGTGGCCCGTGGTGTCGCGCACGGTCACGGGAAAGACGGATGCCGCATCCCCGTTGTTGCTGCCGGAAACGTCACCTCCTCCCGGTACGCTGCCCGTTTCCAGATAACCGATAACCTGACCTTCATCGTCCGTCATCTCTATCCGCCCGGTAGTCTCATCGAAATAGAAGTCATTGCCGGGGTCTATGGCAAAACCGGCACTCAGGCCGGTTTTCGTAATTCCTTCCTTCACATCTCCCGCATTGCCACCTGCGAAAATGTCATCCAGATCGGTGATTCCGCCTTCGGAGGCATCATAGACTGTCCGCACCACTCCGCGTACCATCTGACGGTCGGTGTTGATGAAGATGTGGTCGAAGGTCACTTTAAAAGGCGCATTCCCCAGAAAAGGAACATGAACATAGCCGGAACCCGTAAAATAGCCTGAACTGCCGGACACCTGACCGACATGCACCGGGAAATCCCCGGCCAGAAACTGCTCTCCCCCGGACAATTCGTTCAAAGGCTCCTGATTGGAAAGGTCCACAGAACGGAGAACGCCGCAGTTGCGCATACGGGCAGTGTCTTCCGAAGGTACGCTCACGCGACCTGTATGGCTGTTGTACGTCGGAATGTCCGCATCGCAGAAACCGGCTACACGGTATTCGTAAGTATGTCCTGCACGTATACCCGGCAAAAGGGCAGAAGGGAGGCTGCTGCTTATTTCATGCCACTCTTCACTGTCCTGCAACCGGTACGACACGGCATAACCGAGGTGTTGGGGCATGCCCTCCCATTCCACACGGATATAACCGCGTCCGGCAGACGCCCGGATGCCGGTCGGCGCAGGACAATGCCGGCCTACACGGAAACTGCGGATTTCACTCAGTCCGTCGTTTTCCACGATACGCTCATTGTCTGCACCCTCTTTCGGGACGACACGGACAGCCCAGGCGTAACGATGCCCGGGTTCTAAAGGAGGGGACTGTATGCCGTAGAGGTAACTGGTGGAAGGAAGGCGTTCGCGGAAGATTTCAGGAGAATAGGCGAAAGCAGATTCAGGAGCCGTGCCGTTGTCCCAAAGTTCCTTGATAATCAGTTCGTATTCCACCCTTGCGCTTCCCGTGGATTGCGGCGTCCACTGGAAAAGCAGGTTGAGCGGTTCGCGCCAGGGAACGGTTTCATCCGCAAACGGAAGACTCAGCAGGGGAGGTTTCTGCAATGCAAGCCAGGCCGTGCCGGTACCCTGACGGGACAATACCTTACCCGTATTGTATTCAAGTGCCTCCACACCAAACTCCACCATTCCCTCGGGCATACGTTTCCCCCGGAGAAAGGAATCCCCGCCGGGACCCTGACCGGACAGGTTACGGGGGTCAAAATAGGGACGGAGGTCCTCCGGAGTCAGCCGGTAAGGGACGTTCGGTTCAAGCAGCAGGGGAGAGACGGAAGCATAAGGGCGTGTCCGGATAGAAAAGCCGTTGCCCTTGACAGTCAGACGCAGACGAACAGGCATCGGCTGGTAGCGGGCATCACGGTTTAACAGGGTTACCACCAGACGTTCACGGCTGCCGCTCACATAGTCGCTCAGATAAAGACTGTAAGGTGAGGGCAGACTGACGGTCACATGAACGGGATAAACCGAGGACTGACCAAACACTGAAAGTACAAACAACAATAACAATAATAACAACAATAGCTTTTGCATTCCGGTATTATTTTCTCTCATCATGCATCGTTTTTCGTTTACTGCATCATTCCACAACAATTTTCACAGCTTCACGCTCCTGCCCGAAAACTACGTGAAGAATATACACCCCGACCGGCAATGTTTCACCGAACGAATGCTCATAGACATCGCTCCCTTCACATCTGATTTCACGCAACAAGGCACCTGTCAAAGCATACAGCCGCAACAATCCGCCGCTCACTTTTTCCAGACTGACACGTATCCGGAAATGCCCCTTGTTCGGATTCGGCCACACCCGGACATCGGAAATCAAGCGTTCCGCTCCACGGGCAGCAGGCATTCCTGTACCTTCCTCTACAACCGTAACATCTTTGTATAAAAACTTCTCACACGCCCCGGATACCGATTTCAAGCCAATCGTATAAGTGCCCGTCTGTCCGATTATCAATTCCAGCAAGTCTTCCTGTTCCCTGTCGGTATACACTTCCGGGGAGCCGGGAATTATCCATTCGCAATATTCGGGAGCAGGCAGGCTGGTATTGACAATTTTCAGATGGCTACCCCGCTCTGTTTCCGATGCCATAGCAAAATTACAGCCGATTTCCACACCGGTTTCGTTCACCCTGACTTCCCCGCTCCCCGGACAGCCGTCCGCAGTGATGACTTCCAGCCGGTACAATCCGGCTCTGTCCGCATTCAGCGTCTCTGAAGAACCGACGGATTGTCCGTCCAGAAACCACCGGTAACTGACAATATCCCAATCGCTCAGGGCTTTCAATTCCTTCTGCTGGTCACGGCATAAAAATACCTCCTCACCCAAGTCTACAGACACCTCTTCCACTTCTTCCAACACGAAAGTCTTTTCCTTCCGGCAGCCGTAATTGTCCGTCACAACCACCGTATAGGTCCCGGCAAACAGGCTGTCACGCACCATTTCCGTATTTCCGTCCTCCCATTCCACCCGGTAAGGCGGCGTACCTCCTTCCGCTTCCAGACAGATTTCTGCCGAATGCCCCTTGCACATAATATCTTCCAGAAAATATTCTGTCACCAATTCCGGAGGAGACCTCACTTCTCCGGTAGCTTCCGCAATACATCCCTTACTGTCCGTCACCATCACCAAATAACGTCCTGCAGCTAAATTACCGATTTCCGGAGTACGGTTGCCGCATGTCCACAGATACCTGTAAGGCTGCGTTCCGCCCCGGACCTCCGCAACCGCTTTGCCGTTCTCTTCACCGTAACATATAACAGCTTGTGTCTCTACCGTGACGCGCAATTGGTCAGGGTGTTCCAAAAAATAATTTTCCGACCAGGCCGTTTCTCCCTGCTTGTCCGTCACCTGCACCCGGTAGATTCCCTGTGAAAGTTTCCGGCAACAATTGCCCGTTGAAAGATAAACCGGATTCCCGCCTTCAATCCGGTACCAGTCGAAACGGTAATTTGCCCCTACTCCGCCGCAAGCCACCGCCTCCAACGCTCCGTTCGCATTATTGAAACAAGAAATAGAATCCTTTAACAACACCGACGTTTCCAAAGGATAAATCAACCAAGGTGCAAGTTTCAATTCACAGCCATGGGCATCCTTTACCGTCACACGATAAGGGATGCTGTCCGCAGGAATACCTGCCAGCGGATTGGAAACCGCATTCTCATAGTCCCACCGATAGCGGTATGTACCATCGGCATAAGGCGTACCACCGCCCGGAATAATGGTGATTGACCCGTCCGAAGCCCATGCCGAGGACGGCTTAACAATATCAAAAGATGCCTGCAATGCAGACGGTTCGCTCAAATCCACCTCTTCCGTCACCGTACACCCCCACTTATCCGTCACCGTCAGCGTATATGTCCCTGCACCCCCGCTTATGACAGGAGCAATAACCGGAGTGCCCCGCCATTGATAAACATAATCGCCGTTATTTCCGGTCACAACCGCCTCTATCCTGCCGTCCGTCCCCCCGTGGCACAAAGGCTGAGTCCTCCTGAAACCGACAGAATAAGGTGCCGGTTCGGTCAGATGATACACCGCCGACACAGCATAATTGTCGTTTTTATCCCAGACCAAAACCCGGTAATTGCCTGTTTTTAATCTGTCAGCCAATTCAAAAGCAGCACTTCTTTCCGTTACATCGGCCCAAGTGTTCCCCTGCATGATTTGCCACCGATATTCATATCCTTTCACGCCGCCACTCACAACAGCCCTCAATTCCCCGTCACCATAACCGTTACAGGTAATCTCCCTTTCCAACCGCACCGCAGCAGTCAACATGTCCGGTTCACCCAATACGAAATCCATAAATCCACGGCAACCCGCAATGTTCTCTTCCGTCGGGGGAGAAGCCTGGGCATAATTCCCGTCCACAGCGAAAATACTGTATTTCCCCGCCGTCAATCCGTCACGCAAACCAGCCGTTCCCTCCATTGCCTGACCATTTTTTCCCCAATGATAGAGATACCCGCTTCCGCATCCGCCGGAAGCAATCACGCTTATCATACCGTCATCCCGCCCGTAGCCTGTAGGAATGGAACTGTCTTTTAACTGAACGGCTACGGCATTTGCCGGCTCTTCAATTTTTAAAGACCAGACCTTTTCCTTGTTCTGTTCATCTTTCAGAACACATCCCTTTTCATCCCGAAAGGCAAGACGGTATTCTCCTGCTCCCAAATCTGTTATCCCGGAAACAGCATCCCGGTTAATTTTTAATGAATTATCATTCAACAGTACATACAATTCACCGGTTCCTCCTCCTGCCTTCAGACTTATTTTTCCATCCTTGCCACCACGACAATGAACAGCAACTGTTTTTATTTCTTTCACAGTTAACGGCGAAGGCTCTGTCAATTCAAAAGCGTAAGTATGATAATCCGGATTTCCGACATAAGTCGGCCGGGTTGAATTGGGATAAGTCCCCGATAAATAAACAAGTTTGTAACTCCCGGAAGGCAACCCTTTAAATTCTATAAAAGAAGCACCGGCTTGCAAAGTCTTTGTAGCGTAATATTTCAAATCCTTTTCTTCAAGTGCTATCCGCAACACCTCCTTAGACAATACGGAAGGACTTATATTTATTCTGAAACTTCCGTCAGCACCACCCGTACAAGCCGGACAATTTATCTGTGCCGTACGGGGCAACAGCCGGGGAGCCTCTTTCGGTACGTCCAGGGTAATCACTGAACTTTCCGTCCCGCACGCCGGTTTCGCCTTTATATAGAATTTATTTCCTTTCTCTATTGCATTCAAATAATCATTATTGAACGTTTGCCCGTTCAGGGTAACGGAAGAACCGTTTACTCCCGGAAACAATTGAAACGAACCCGACGTACCTTTTCTGTAATACCAGGAAAAACTTCCGCCCGAATAATTTTTATTTACCTTGTAAGTAATATTCTGGCTTTCAGGCAAAAAACCGTCGACAGAATTTCCTTGGTCATTGAATAATTTCAGATTAACGGGATAAAAGGTAAAAGTCGCATTGGCCCTGTAAGTGGCCCAAATGTCATTTAAAGTAAAAACAGAACAAGGATTTATCGTTTTGTCAGTAAAATAACAATAGGAGGCACCATCTCCACGGACTTTACAATGCCTATTCGTTTTCTTCTTTCTTAAGGTATAAAATCTGACATATTCCAATTTTTTATTTCCCGGCAAAGTAAAACGCAATTCGTAACTACTCCAACTATTTGAATTTTCCGATATACCATCCAAATCATATTCACCCTGATAAACCTCATTCTCACCTACAAATTTTGTCCACCATTGAAAGTAATTATCACAATCTGAATTATGACCACTGGGATCCCAGGCTTGAATGGCTATGTCACACCTGTAATCTCCCAATTCCGTATTATATTGGGCAAAGATTACCGGGGTAATACAAAATTGTACGACAAGCAAACTTATAATTTTAAATCTCATTTCCATAAACACCGAATGTCTGATTATATCCGTACAAAACCTATTGAATTATTATCTTTTTTACCTGTGAGTTTCCCCCTTTTCCGAATATCGCCCGGATCATATATTCATATTCCGTCCCCACCGCAATCCGTTCGTCCACGATTTCCGTCTGCCATCCCGGAGCCGTTTTCCACAAAGTCATCGGCAAATTACCCTCCCGCCGGTAAAGCTCATACATCCGGACATCCTCAAGGTTATTGCTCCAGACAAGCTTCACCAATAAATGTTCCTTATCCGCAATCGCATCAAAACGTTCAATTACCTGCCCGGACATCTTGATTTCCGGAGCATTCACCGTCAATGCCGGAGTCCGTACAGACCTCAAACCGCTCCTATCCTCCGCATATATGGAATACACATACCTTTTCCCGCTTTCGAACACCGTATCCAGATAACTGTCAATGGTTTGCCCGGCAAAACGTCCCACCAACAGGCTATCTTGTCCTTTCTCCGCCCGGTAAAGCAAATGCACACAGACGTCCTCATCGGGACTCGGAATCCAGTGGATTTCTATGCCCCGGGAAGTTATCCGGTAATTATCGATTAACGGCGACAGGGGAGGAATAACATCCGGTTTCCTTAAATCCAGACGCTCCGAAAAAGGCGACTGATTGTAACGCTTGTCCACTGCAATCACATAATAAAATACTTCCGGATTCAGATTCCGGATTTCCACGGAATCCGTATAGCAAGTGTCTTGCCAGACTGCATCGGTCAGCGGATAAGGTTCTTCGTTTTGCAGATTTGCACGGTACAGGATATAACCCAGCAAATCCGGTTCCGTGTTCCGCCGCCAGGTCAATGTCACTTTGCCCAGGCTGTCAATCCGTCCGCTGATACCCTGAGGAATTGCAGGAGGAACCGTGTCCAGCGGCTGCACCAATACAGGATGGGAAACCCGTTCTTTTCCCTCCAAAGGAATGGCCGCAATTTTAAAATAGTTTGCCGGCTGCAAATCCGCATACTTCAGCGAACGTACCCCCGGACGGATTCCGCGTTCTGCCGTCCGGTATACCCCGTCGGCCCGGTCCGAACGCCGCAACTCAAATTCCCGGAGCAATTCTTCCCCCTCCGTTGCAAATTCCCATTCCAAATCCAGATTACCATCATCATCCACCCGGGCACGACGGATTATAGGCACATAAGCCAACATCCGCACCCCCTTTCCGGATACTGTATCCGACACCGGACCCAATTCTCCGAATGCGGTAATGCCCCTGACCCGATAGGAATACGTCCGGACATTATCCGCCAACGAATCCACATATACAATCCGCTCCGGACTCCGGTCGGACCGATTGTTCATATTTGATACCGGCCGGCCCGGCAAACGCCGGAAAACACCGTCTTCCCCTGCTTTTTCAATGTAATAGGAATTATAATGCGCTGACAAAGCTCCGTAGTTCCAACTCAGCAGAACGGAACAGTCATTCCACACGGCATCCAAACCCACCGGACACGGCAAAGGACGGAATTCATCCAAACCGGTATAGACACTTCCCGGATGAATGCGGCTACTGTCTTCCGGCGTCGCGGGATATATCCGGTATAAATAACGCTCGCCTTTTCTGACCGACAAATCCCGGAAACCCCAACCTGCCAGACAAGCCATTTCAAAATCCTGGTCGGCAGCATACAGCGAGAAAGTAAAACGTTGCTCCAGTTCCTGCGCAAGATTCACAATACGGGCAAATCCCTGCGCGTCTCCACCCGTCAATTCAAACTCTTCGCCATACAACGCCTGAGCTATGATACCCGCATTATCGTTCGTTGCCAACAACGGTATCCAGGACTCCAACGGTTCGGCACGGACAACTTTTCCGGCATTCAATACGGTCTTTTCCGGTTTTTCCAGCAATGCGCCGTTGCGGACCACCGTATAACGTTCCACCCGGAATCCCGAACGGTTTGTCTGTTTCCAGGCCAAAGGCGTTTCTGCCGCCCAGCGCAATAATATAGCATCCTGCCGGACACGCACACGGACATAAATCCGGGCAGTATCCTGAGCTACTACCAAATTTATACCCGCCAAACACAATAAAAACACACAGACAATATAACGCTTCATAATTCAATCCTTATAAAAATATTCATACCTGAAAACATGACCGGAACCGGTAGTGCCGTCCGGCTGGGCATATTTCAACAACACCCGGTAAATGCCCGTTGCAAAAGCCGGGAAATTACTTTCAATAAGTTCCTTGTATTTCCACGCACGGGAAGTCCCCAGATAGCGGTTTACCACCTGATTGCGCAAATCATAATAATCCCCGGCATACACTTCATACAAATGATAGGTGTACGGAAATAGCTTCATAGCCGGGGATGAAAAGCCGGAGTTTTCAATTTCCGACAAATAACGGTTGTCCACCCATATCGCCCGGGAAGGCGGTACGCCATATTTGTCCGGCTCACGCACCCGGAGGACTATATTGTCGGGATACGGATAGTTCCGGTATAGCAAAGGATACATGGTTTGCGTATACAACGGGTCGTCCAGCATAGCTTCCGCCGATATCAAAGGACGGTTGCCGCTATAGAGCGTACCGGTCAGGTCCGCCAAGTCGAAAGGCTCATATTCTTTCATCAGATGACGCAGATAAACATAATCCTTATCCCGCCAGGGTGCTGATTGCTCAGGAATCATTCCCTTCATCTTTTCCGCAAAGGTCCGGTAACGGCTCGTTTTGAAAAGGTAAGAAAGTAAAACCTTACCCACATCCGTCATCACCACTTCCGATGCCGTATTAGTCCGCAGGGTAATTTCGTTGTCCCCTTCACCCAGTTGCTTTTCCTGCCGCACCGCACCCATATCGGAGGTGTTGGTTTTGGGAGTCACCGTCACATTCAACGTATAGCCGGTTGCCCCGCTCACCGCAGGCATCCGGTAAACCAACCGGTTTTGCGACCGATTATACTGAAAATCTACCCGGTGTCCCGTCCCGTCTGCCCCGTCAAAACGGATTTCATGCGAATATTCCGGAGCAAACAGGTAGCTTTGTCCCCTTTTCAACTGAATATACCCCTCCGAAGATTCTCCTGCCAGAAAAAACTGCTGGTCTTTTACCGGATAGCAGTATTCTATATTCTGCAAAGGGATATTGTCCGGAGCTTCCCCGGTGGTAAAACCGGCTTCCATCTGCTCGTAAGCTTTCTGACCTGCCGTGTACACAACTTCCCAGCGGCCGTTCCGCCATTCCTCGAAACAAACCCTTGCCAGTACCTTTAGCGGCGTTTGGGGAGGCAGAACCTCATGGGAATAAAACGAGACGGCATCCCGGTTAGAATTCCATTCCAAACGACCGGCCAATTTTTCTCCTCCGGCAGATACAGAAAATTCTTCTAAATTCAAACGATAGCTTTTCGGCCCGGCATCTTCTTCCAATTCAAAAGGTTTGCCGACAGGCATATTGAAGGCCACTTGCGGAGCGGTAAATACATCTACGTCCGTAGTCTGGTCGTCCGGTTTAATATCACTGATTACCGGGAAACCCAAGGGACTACCTCCGGGCATAACCAATTCGCATTCTTCTCCGAACGTGATTTTCAAACGGATTTTGCCTTTTACCAAACCGCCCAGCAAATCGAATTTTACCCCGAGATAACCGGCAAACCAACTGGGATTGGGCAATTTGGTCTGAAATAAAGTTGCCGCACCTGCTTTAATAACCGGTATCTTTTTTTTGATGAATAACAGTTTTAAATTAATTCCGGCTTCTCCCTGCAAATAGGCATAAGCCTGTCCGTTGGCATACCAGCCGTCAATACCTACAGGACCGCGATGTCCGTTGCACTGAGCCTCACCGTAATCTTTCAGCATTATGTCAAATCCCAAACCTGCCTGGAAATTAGCATACAGAATAAGAAAAGTGATATCACCGGTTCCCACCCTGAAATCCGTACCGAAAGCAAAGCCCCGGCCATTCCCCAGCGCATTAAAATCACGCATGTAGTCCAGTTTTTGCAACTCTGTACCTAAAATATCCGCCACCTGGGAAGGAGGTGCCGGCGAACCTTCCAATTTGGAACCGGTCATAAAATAGGCTCCCGACTTAATTTTTACCAAATGCAGCAAATCAAGCTCTATTCCCAAACGATTGGACGGAGTACCCAAATGCAAGTACCAGTCTCCCGGTTCAATGTGCAAAACGGAATGTCCGGCACTGTTACCGGGGCCCGTACCCCGGATGAGGCCTCCCAATACATTCACATACAAATCAAAATTCGCATGGAAAGTGCGCTGACTGAAATCATATTGAATTCCTGTCGCAGCAAGAAAACCGCCATTTCCTAAATTAACACTATCGGTATACACTTCTTTGGCTGCCTCCGTCGGCTGATAAAGTTTATATTTCTGAAGTTTGTTCAATCCTTTCTCAATTCCGGAATGTGATTCCAAATATTTTTTTTCGGCCTCAGCAAATTTTCCGAATTTCTTTTTCACGGATTGTTCCATATTTTTATATCCCGGTACTTCTTTCAATACCGATACCTGCCCGAAAAATCCCATATAGGCCAAACCGCCTTTATCGTTAAAAGCAATCTCAAAAGAAGCGTCACCACTGACGACATCCGGCTGACCGATATGAAATAAAACAGCAGCCTTAAAACCCATTCCCCGGTTCTTGTCCGGTACATACACCGTACCGGTCGGCAACGCCGATTCCCCTATCCCGCTTTGAGCCATTCTGTAATATACTCCACCGCCTAAACCGCTTAACTGAAGCGGAGAGCATAGTGGGACACCGGTTTGCCCGAACAAGATACTCCCGTCGGCAAACCAATATCTGAAATCTTTTTTTCCGAATATGGCTCTGGTTTTAATCCCTGCACCTTTAAGAAGTTCTTCAAATTTTAGTTCTATATTTCCGGCAAATCCGTCGCCATACACAGGATCATTGTTCATCAAGGTCAGACTGCCGGACAGACTGAACGTTTTGGCAAAAGAAGCATCCAACCGGATGGCCGCAATGTCCGTGCGCTTGTACTTCCAGCTTTGCAAACCGCTTTCCTGCTTCATGCTTCCGATGACTTCCAGGCGGGTGCCGGCAGTGACTGAAAAAGGCTTCTCCCCCAAATTCAATTTCGCATCGAAACCCAGCGCAGCTTCCCGGCCACGGGTTTGGAGGGCAATCCGGCTGACAGACAAAGGAAATCCTTTCAACCCGAAAGTTCCGTCATACCCCAGATAATCCACCGTGAAATAAGGAACCTCCGTTTTCAGGTGCATCCGCTGAAATTTTACTCCCGGCAATTCCGCAATCGTATTTGTGCTGTCAGATTCCGCAGAGGCCTTTATACTCATGGAACCGCTCAACATAGCTTCCGGACAAAACCGTCCTTCTTTTACCTTCAATTCGACATAAGAATTCGGCAACAACTTTGCCTCTGCATTCCAAATACTGAATTTCATGGTATCTTCTTTGGAAACCCGGAGCATATATTCATTATCCGGAGAAATATAAGCATCGTAATTCAATGGAGAATTCTCCGCCACAGGCAAACCGATTTTACCACCAAATCCCGCACCGTTCAAATGATTGGCCATTAATTCTATTGAAAAACTTTCTACCGAAAAAGGCCATCCGCCCGCCGTCCCGTCATCAAAACTCAGAACATCCCGGACCTCAAACATCCCGGATATTCCGTTATGGTCAAAAAGCATATGATGCGTAATAAAACTTACCCGCTGAGTGCTGTCCCGCCGCGAAGTAAACGGACGAGGCAGGGTAATACTCAATTCATGAATATATATCCCTTTCCATAAATTCTCATTACCGGGTATCAGGTATTGTTCCCGATACCCATCAGGGTATTGTATATATTCCGCATTCCGGAGGTCGCTGAAATCAAATATGACATCCCGCGCCTCAAAAATGAATCCGTCCAACCCAACTATCTCAAACCGCGGTAATGACAACGACAATACGATGTCATTCCAATCCTGCACAATCGTTGAAAAAGAGGCCGTTACCCTGGAATCCGCCAGGTTACAGTTCCCATTTTCATCCACTCTCCGGACCAACTTGTCCGAAAGAACAATATCCGCGGTAATCCCCAGCTCTTTAAATCCCTGACAGTCTATGGCCATATAAGTCTGATTGTCCCCGAGTCCCGAAGTCATATCAAATCCTCCTTTGAGTGTGAAGGACGCCGCCCCATGGTTTATCGGAATGGTAATATCCCCCAACAATGCCAAACGGGCATCACCGATAATATCCCCTTCGTTGGACAACTTTATGCCCTGCGCTCCGAAAAATAAAATTTTATCCCCTTTTTCATCCTGCGGTATAATTGCCCTTCCCCAGATTGTCAATTCAGCATACTCCTGAAAAAACTGAATATTGCTTATTGCCAGGGCGTAGTTTACATTACTGACCGTTTTTTGTATACCAACCGGTAATACATTCATATCCGCAACGGAAAGTCCGTCAGTGAAATTATTCATCTGGTCCAGACGCGCAAATATTTCCGCCGCCTGTCCACGTTCTGCACACGACTCAGCATGCACGTGTATACTAATTGAAAAAACAATCAGGAACCACAGTAAATATTTCCGGAAAAGACTGTCACTTGTTTTCATACATTCTTCGTTTAAAAACTATATGCGTAATTGAATGTTGTTGTAAAATCAGAGGCCCCGGATTGCAGAGGCACACTCCGGTTCTGGTACACCAATGCCAGATTTGCCGTATGTTTCCTGAAAAAACGCCAGGAAACATTTCCCCTTGCATTAAATACACTCCCCGCCCGGTTTCCCCCGTTGGAGGTTACATTATAGGAAGAGGATATTCCGATTGTCATCTTTTTCTCCAGACACTTGGCAGACGCTCCTAAATTCGGACCCAAAGTCATTATTTTCTGACCCGCCGTCTTGTTATAAGTCAGATTACCCGACGCCGTAAATTGTATACCCGGATGAACAAACAACAACGCATACGAAGCAGCCAAATTACAGAACCGGGAGGTATTCCCCGGAGCAATGATACCACCCCGTTTATCGGCTGCTTCCTGAAAACTCAAATTAAAATTAAAATTATGATTACGGATATCCTTCAATGCCCAGTCGTGACCAATATCGATATTCACATTTTGCGACAACTGAGTAAAATCCAGGGTATCCTGGTTTTCATATTTGTTGGTGGCATTGATATAGTCGAATTGTGATTTGATATTGGTGTAGCTTTGAAAACTGGAATAGGCCAAAGAACAATTCCAATTCTCTGCCGGCACAATGCTCAGATTGGCAGCCATGACCCAGCGATTGGTCTGTTCCGCCTTGTTCCGTCCGAGATTATCATGTTGCATTCCGGCATTTACGGAAAAATGAATCCTATCCTGCCAAAACGGACGGGCATAGCTAAAAGTGAAATTTTCAAGGTCGTTGGTAAAATAGTAGCCTCCCAAAGTCTGATAACCGGGGTCAATTCGTTCATAACCGACACCAAACGAATTTTTTCTCAGCAAATAATTGATGTCCGCTTTGACGGCATGGTAATTTACAGTAGAAGAATTACGGACCGATAACCAGGTTCCCAGGTCCGTTCGCGAAGAGGGCAGACGGGAATCCCGGGTCAGGCAACTAAACCCATATTCAATGTTAAATGTCAGATTATCCAATAATTTCAAAGTAGTCTCACCACTGAAAGCGAAGTTGTTCTGAGGATAAATTTGCAGACTATCGGGTGGCCATTGCAGGGAATGTGAATCATCATGTGCATGAAACAGGCTGATGCCTAATACATAGTTTTCTTTTTCATAATTCAGCTTTACCCCGTACCCCATTCGTTTGTAAGCCACAATTCCGGAATAATTCAATGAATCATACCCGGCTTTCTTTAGTAATCGGCCGAACATCAATTGGGCTTTCAGGGGAAAACTCTCCGGTTTCAATTCCATTCCTCCGCCGGTAAACTGGTGACTGCTCAGCGTATACGGGGAAAAATTCATGGAAACATCTCCGATATGGGCGGTTACCCACTTATAAGACGGATGCAGACTGAGGCGGTTCGGAAGAGTGGGATAACTGTATCCGCTGCCCATATTGTTGAAATTGCAGGAAAACGGAAGATTTATCTGATTGAAGAGACTGATGTTTACATTTCCGGAAATCACCCACATAAAAGGCTGGCGGCCGGAATTGTCGCCGGTGTAAAACACGCCGTTGGCTGCCAATCCGCCATTGATATGAAACAAATTCTTTTTAGAATACTGTTCTTTCAGATTGTCCAGACGGATTTGTTGTCCCATAACCGGAATATTGCATAAAATCAATACGCAACATACTGCATGAAAACATTTGTTCAATCTGCATATTTTCATATAGACAAATTCAAAGTTGTCTGTTTTCTTTCTGCACTTTTATATCAACAAGAATATAGGAAGCCTTTCCGGCTTTCACAAACTCTTTTATTTTTATCACACCTTTCCGATGGTCTTCGGTTTCGAACAACACATAATGCGGAATATGTTCATCGGTAAAATAAGCAGTCTGCAACTGACCACTGTTTTCCGTCATTTCAATCCGGCAAAGGCCGGCATCATTTTCCAACCCTTCAAAAAAGGCATCTGTAATAAAACCGGCACAATTGATAATCCGGGTATGTCTGGCTTCTGCAATATCCGGCAGTGCCTTGAAAGCAGCGGAATCCGGCGAAATGAAACTACATTGCTCAAACTCCGGCAAACCCCAGAATATAAAATCAATCTCCGGATTGCCCGAAGTCAGTTCTTCTGCTTTCAATACGTTCCGCGAAGCGGAGGAATAGAATGCTCCGACTATATTCAAAGCTGTTGTAATACCGAATTTTAAATCACGGATAGTGTACAAATTGGTATTTTCCAACACTTTGATTTCCCGGCAGACCCGGCCGGAATCTTTCAGATTGTCCGCAACCAGTTCAATGGAATATGTTCCGGGAGTATCTATGCGGATAAATGTTTCCGGCAACGTATCATTTTCAATCGTGCCTCCCGGTACTTTCCAGCGATAAGATAACGCACTTGTACAACGGGCAGCCGCTTTGATGAGCACAGGAGCTTCCATATCCGCATCATCCGGGCCCGGCTGCCAGTCAAAATCAACAGACAAAGCAGGCAATACGAAAATTGTGTCGGTCACTTCAATGGTTTCCCGGTCATTTGACACCTGCAAACTTACCGGATATTTCCCAGGCCCTGTAAAAACCACTTCCGGAGGAATCCGCCCCTCGGAAAAAGCCGGTTCACCCCCTGAAAACGTCCAATAGTAGCTGTTTCCGCCATAACTATTGTTGATGAAATAAAAAGCCGCCGGAGAGAAATTATTTATTTTTACCCGACAGGTAAAACCGGCATGAATAACGGAATCAAGGGATAATGTCAATTCTTTTACTTTCCGTTCGGTTGTGTTCCAGGCTTCCAAACGAAGAAGGTATTTTCCCGCCCTGTTATAAATAATTTCACCGGGATTGGATTTATTGGAAACAGCCGGTTCACCTCCTTCAAAAGACCAGGCATACAAATCAGCTCCGGCAGATTTATTCGTAACACGGACAGTTACCGGTACGGAATAATCATTATCAACTACTTCTACCTCAAAATCAGCATAAACCGTAACGGGAGTTTCCCGGAAACAAGACATAAACAATAATAAAAATATACTACTGTATTTCAAATACCCCTCCAGCATAGTCATATTGTTTTAACAATTCAATAATTCCCTGACAGAAGAATAGAATAAATAAAAATTATTTTACAACAACGCACTACTTTATTTTTTACATTACAAATATACAAAATAAATTTAAAAAATGTAAATATTCTAATCTTTCTTATTGTATTAAAAAACAACATTTACAAACATGCCGTTTATGAAATATCTGAAATCCGTGCTTCCGCAATCACTTCAGAAAGGATGTAACCTGCCCGGCAAACGTTCGTTATACAAAATAAAGAACGCAAAGAAGATTCATCATCTAAAAGTTGATGTATTATGAAATACCAGAGTTTGTTTTATATTCTACTATTTTTCACGGCACACCCCGTTTTAAGCCAACAAAATCCGGAACGTCCACAGGTACATATTGGCGGAGCCTTACGATTTAATTACAATTATTCCGACTGGAATCAGGCTCACCGGGACCAATGGGGGCAATTCGGCTACGATGTGTTTCTGCTCCATCCGACAGCTTCTTACAAAGGTTTCTTGCTGGACGCAGATTTCCGGTTCTATAGCACGGCTTTCGGAGGATTTATGCTGAAATACGGCTGGATAGGCTACCGGTTTTCGGAACACGACCACATCGAAGTAGGATTGACAAAAGTACCTTTCGGCATTCACCCGGCCAGCGGCAATAACTTCTTTTTTCAGATTTCCTACTATGTAGGACTGGAAGACGATTCGGACATGGGAATCAAATATGTGCACGAAGACGGGAAATGGGAATATGCGGCAGCCTTTTTCAAAAATGCCGACGAACTGCTATTCAGTGCCAACGACGAAACCTCCGACGACCGGTATGGTTATGATGTAGCCGGCCGCAACAAAGAGGTTAACCAATGGAACGCCCAGGCAATCCGCAAATTCGGAACAACAGCCAAACAAAAAGCCGGTGTCTCCGGGCTATTCGGTCAGCTTTACAACCTGGACACCCGCAAAAAAGGGACACGCTTTGCTTTTGCCCTCCACTATGTCATCGATTGGAAAAACTGGAATCTGAAAGCTCAGTTTTCCACTTACGCACTGCATCCGAAAAATGCTCCCGGCGAAAACCGCAATCTGGTCAGTATGACAGCTTATGGTGCTCCTTACCAGGTTGCAGCCAAAGCAAACATATACACCCTCAGTTTCTCACACAATTTCCCCCTGAAATCCCAATGGCTCCAAAATATATTACTATACCATGATTTCGGGTTGCTGCAAAAACGGAATTGCTGCTTCAAAAACAGCGTGCAAAATGTGAGCGGTCTGATGATGACTATGGGACCGGTTGCTGTATACATTGACTATGCCATGGGAAAACATCACGCCTGGTTAGGCCCCGACTGGGATGCATTCGGTCCCGGACAGGGCAGCAATTCCTGGCACTCCCGTTTTAATATCAACATCGGTTATTATTTTTAAATCCCCCGGATATGCTTAAAGATCTTTTTCATCTGTACGCCGAACGATGGCATTTTTTTCTGAATCTGACAATCCAGCATCTGGAAATTTCCCTGATAGCCATCGTCATAGCCATCATTATCGGTCTGGGATTAGGCATTTTGATCAGTCGCTACCGGCATCTGTGCAGCCCGGTTCTGGGACTGACCAATTTTATTTACACCATCCCTACCATCGCTTTATTCGGTTTCCTGATACCTTTTTCAGGAATCGGAAATTTCACCGCCATCATTGCCCTCACCGTGTACGCCTTGCTTCCGATGGTCCGCAACACCTATACCGGTCTGACAGGTATTGACCGCGAAATCATCGAAGCAGCCCGAGGGATGGGCAGTACTTCCGCACAAATACTTTTCCGGATACAACTCCCTCTGGCTTTCCCGGTTATCCTTTCCGGACTCCGCAATATGGTCGTGATGACCATTGCATTAACCGGTATTGCAGCTTTTATAGGTGCCGGAGGACTCGGAGTGGCCATCTACCGGGGCATCACCACCAACAACGGGGCATTAACCATTGCCGGCAGTTTGCTGATTGCCCTGCTGGCTTTATTGACCGATTGCCTCATCGGACGATATGAAAATCATTTTAAGAAAAAACGTAAACTCTTGTAGCCATGAAATCTCAGAATTTGCCAAAGTTATGCCTTTTCATCCTTCTTTCTCTTTTGATAGGTCAGGGATGCAAACCCAAAGGCGACACAATCCGCATTGCAACCAAACCCGTAACCGAACAATTTATCCTGGGAGAAATGTTGCGCCTGCTCATCGAAGAAAATACAGACCTCTCCGTGAAAATAACCAAAGGCATCGGAGGCGGAACCAGCAATATTCATCCTGCCATGCTGGAGGGAGAATTTGACCTGTACCCCGAATATACCGGTACCGGATGGTTAGTGGTACTGAAAAAAGACACGCTTCTGCCTGCAGATAAACTTTATGAAAAACTCTGCCGGGAATACCGGCAAAAATATCATTTAGTATGGACCCCTCCTTATGGTTTTAACAACACATACAGTCTGGCAATCAATCAGGAAAAAGCCAAAGAATACGGATTAAAAACCTTTTCCGATTTGGCCCGTTTTCCCGGACAATTTACTTTCGGTGCCGAATATGATTTTTTTGAAATTCACAAAGGGTATAAGGAACTCTGTCAATATTATAACCTCAAATTCAAGAAAACCAGAGACATTGATATCGGGTTAAAATACGAAGCCATCAAATCGGGGAAAGTAGATGTGATGACTATTTTCACGACAGACGGACAACTCGCCGATGCCAATTTAGTCGTACTCGAAGACGATAAACATTTCTTTCCGGCCTATTATTGTGCCACAGTGGTCCGGGAAGAAACTCTGGAAAAATATCCGGAGTTAAAGAAAATACTTCATAAAATGTCAAACATTTGTACTGACCAGGAAATGGCCAAACTGAACTATCAGGTCGACATGGAAGGAATACCGGAAAGAACTGTCGCTAAAAATTTTCTCAATAAGAAAGGACTACTGGCCTCAACAGATGAATAACTCAAAACAATATACCATGGAAGCAGCACCGGTCATCATCCGCTTTGAAGACGTCAGTAAAGCATACAGGAATCACTCGGTTCTTGAACACATTAATTTAAGCATACAGAAAAGTGAATTTATCACCATTATCGGAAGTTCGGGCAGCGGTAAAACCACTCTGCTCAAAATGATTAACGGTTTGCTCACCCCGGACAGCGGCACCGTCTGTATTAACGGTAAAAACATAGCCAGAGAAAATCAAAACCTCTTGCGCCGGAATATCGGTTACGTCATCCAGGGCATAGGCTTGTTTCCGCACATGACCATCCGGAAAAATATAGCCTACGTCCTCAGTCTGTCAAACCACCGCAATAAAGAACACATCCGGCAAACAACAGAATGCCTCATTCAAATGGTCGGACTGGAACAGGAGATGCTCAACCGCTATCCCGCAGAACTTTCGGGAGGTCAACGCCAACGGGTAGGCATAGCCAGGGCATTGGCGGCAAATCCGGAAATTTTATTAATGGACGAACCCTTCGGAGCCGTGGATGAAATCACCCGGAAAATGCTGCAGGCCGAAATCACCCGTATTCATCAGGAACTGGGAGTTACCATTGTCTTTATCACTCACGATATCCGGGAAGCATTGTCTTTGGGCACCAGAGTGATTGTTATGAAAGACGGACACATCGAACAAGACGATTCCCCCGAAAAAATTGCAGCATGCCCCAAAACAGAATTCGTTAAACAATTGATTAATTGACAAACACGCCCCAACAGTTTATTTTCGTATCTTTGTCTTATGAAATTGACCTATGTTTATCACAGCGGCTTTATTCTGGAAGGGAAAGATTTCACCTTACTAATTGATTATTACCGGGATACTCCTGATGAGGTGGTGCACGAAAAATTTTTGAACCGTCCCGGAAAATTATATGTACTTGCTTCCCATGTCCATGCCGACCATTTCAATCCGGAAATCCTGACCTGGAAAAATAAACGTCCGGATATTCAATATATTTTTTCAGCAGATATACGGACTGCAAACCTACCCGGTTTTTCCGGCATCGTTTTTTTAAGGAAAGGAGAGGTGTGGCATGACAACCTTGTAAAAATTAAAGCACTGGGGTCCACAGATGCCGGAATTTCTTTTCTGATTGATGCCGGAGGCAAACGGATTTTTCACGCCGGAGATTTAAATAACTGGCACTGGCAGGAGGAATCCACGCCGGAAGAAATAGCAGAAGCCGAAACGAATTTCCTGAACGAATTAGAAATTGTGGCTCAAAATGCAGATTCTGTAGATTTAGCCTTATTTCCGGCAGACCCCCGGCTGGGAGAAAATTATGCAAAAGGAGCACTTCAATTCACCGGCCGGATCCGGACACGGCAATTCGCACCTATGCACTTTTGGGAAAAATATGACAAAGCGAATGCCATACAAGCCGGTATAGAGGAACACGGAAGCAAATTCATAGCCATCCACCAACCGGGGGAAAGCATAGAATTGGAAGACGACACGAAACTTAAATAAAAAACAATGGAAATAAAAGGCAGATTTGACCATTTCAATTTCAATGTACTGGACCTGGAAAAAAGCATCCGGTTCTATGAAAAAGCGTTAGGACTTAAAGAAGTACGCCGGAAAACGGCAAAAGACGGTTCCTTTATCCTGGTGTATCTGGGAGACGGGCAGACCGATTTTACATTAGAACTCACCTGGCTGCGGGACCGGAAAGAACCTTATGACCTCGGAGAAAGCGAATTTCATCTCTGTCTGCGTATCCCCGGAGACTATGACAAAATCAGGGAATTCCACCGGGAAATGGGATGCATATGCTATGAAAACACGGACATGGGATTATATTTCATTTGCGACCCGGATGGCTATTGGATTGAAATACTATCTTTAACGGAAAAATAATTTCAGATACTTGTATACAATATACCCTTTTATCGTCATAAAAGATACAATAATGAATCTTATATATGGCTTTCAATCCGGATATTATTGAAAATTTGATGCAGATTCTCTCCCGGAATCTGCAAAAAGTCAATCCGTTAACGGTTTTATTTTTCCGGAAAACATCTTCTGCAAAATCAGTAACCAAATATTCTTTTTTCCGTTTTACAGAAATAAAAACGATTTTAAACCATGAAAAAAAGAAAAAACAACATTTGGGTGACCATCGGAATCATTCTGGTTTGCGTCCTGCTTCTCTACTGGCTTTTTGCCCGTACAATCATCGTAGAAGATGAGAATCTCGAAACCACCAACGTTCCTGCTGTTATCATGGAATCACCCGGCGAATAAGTTTTTGCCGGATGATTTCATCAACGGCATATTTCCCTCCGCCTGCCCAGAACACAACGACATACATCCCCAGGTAAAGCAACGCCATTTCCCTTACAGCAAAAGCATCCGCACCATGAATGATAAAAAAAGCCATTGCCATATTAAAAATAAGCGGCAAAACAGCCAAACGGGTCACAAAACCCAGAATCAGACATAAAGAACAGCCGACCTCTGCAAATACATTTAAAACCAAAGAAAAAGTATTACCAACCCCCAGCGGGTCCGGAAAAGTTACAGACAAATCAGTAAAAGAAGACAATTTTGCCCATCCATGCGTCAGCATCATTCCTCCGGCAAATAAACGCAACAACAACAATCCTCCATTCAAATGTTTCCAGTCGGAAACCACTAATTTCAATAAAAATTCTTTCATACCTAATTTTTCCCATAGGTACGAAAGACTCTCTGCAGATGTTTTTAACAGGAATATATTTTTTTCAATCACATCCGCAATCTCCAATCCGCAGAATATCATAACTTAAAGTGATACAAGCTTGCAGTGGAAACAACTTATCCTTAAAAAACGGCTGTTTTTTCATTACCTCTTTCACACCCCCGCTAATCCGGCACATCACATGCAGACGCTTTACCATCCGATATTCAAATCCGGCAGTAACCCCCGCCGACCAGGTTTCCAAATCCCCGGATATATCCGTATAGCCCGGAGAATCTGTAAATCCGGTAAAACAATGCCCGTCCGCAACATAACTACCGTACAACCCGAACAACACACTGGCTTTGTTACAATTCAGCATATATTTTAAATAGACGGGAACATGCAACTGTTTTATATGAAAATCGGTCTGCTGCGGACCAGCAAAACTGTATTTCAGTTCGCTGTAATTGATTTCACCGCCTAAAAACCATTTGCGTGTAAAAGGGAAAGTCATCTTTAACCCGGCCACCGGACGCAACAAAAAACCGGCATTCTGAAAAGCAGTCAATGCACTTGTCTCTCCTCCAACCTGCAAAGCAAAAGCCGCATCATAATCTTTACGCCGTACCAATTGGCCGAAACTTTCCCATAGAATTCCCAAAAACAGAATGCAAAAAATAACCTTCTTCATCTTACATCATTTGGAAGACGCTTTCAAAATAATCCCCGGAGATGCACTTTTTACGGCAGCAACCTCTAAATCCCATTGCCGGACTCCTCTCAGATATTGTAACTGATAAACCTGCTCTCCCTGATAAATATAAACATTCATTGTTACAGTCCGGGCCGCATTATACCGTCCTTCAACCTGAATTTCGATTTTCCCGGAAACCGGATCATTCAGTATCCGGGAAGCAGCAAATTCATAACTATCCGGCGTAAATCCTTCCCAAACCTGTAAATCAGGAATTTCAATATAGATACGGGACCCGTTTTCCAGAATAATCTGTTCGTCCATACTCAAATTCAGACTCATCCCATCCCAGAAAAAATTCAGAAATGCATTTTCATAAATCAATTGATTTGTCCCGTCATACAATTCTCCGGCATATATACCGGACATCATCTGGGCAAACGGAGGAACAGGCCGTTGTAATTCATAGGTAATATGAAATCTCTTCAAATTGTCGGTTTCTTCCAATAACTCATATTCTCCCTGCTCATTCAGTAATTTCCGCAGGGAAGTCTTGTCAAATTCCAAAACCATCCGTTCATTATCTCCGTCGGGCTTCAACCCATAATAAACCCCATAATTCCCGATTTGCACATATCCGCCTTCAAAAAAATAGTCGTAACCATAGCTAACACCTCCCGGCGACATTACCTTCAACCGTTTGCCGGAAAAGATAAGCTGATCACCGGGCCAGAACAAAAGATTTTTTTCGTCCATCAAATAACGGACATACCGTAGCAATCCGGGAGTCATTCCGGTATAAAACTTATAATCCGAATCTATATCAGCAACATACCAGACTCCCTCACGAAGTTCATCCTTATAATCTTTTGCATTATCACGGCAGGATAATAATCCTGTACCAAAAATGATAAGCACAACCCACAAAATAACATTTTTCATAATCTGCATCACTACGGTCAGTGGAGTAATATTCTTTCTGAGAGGAATTATTCACTTTATTTGCTCAATCCGGAATCCAGACAAAAAAACAAACGGAGTTAAATTTCTCTGCTCTTCCGCTCATAACCGGCGGCTTCAGCTATTTTACGCGGAATGTCGGTATTGTCCAGTTTGCCTTGAAAAAGCTGCGCACCCGCCCCTATGGCATAGACTGGAACCACTCCGGCAGAATGTCCGCCACTGGTCCAACCGACCAATGCCATTTTGTTCAGCATCCGGATAGCTTTTCCCGCCATAGGTTCGTTGGAAGAATATAAACTTTTCTCAAGTTTCACCTCCTGTCCCTTGAACGATTCCTCATACACTTCCCGCAATTCCCTTTCCTGCTTATCGCTCAACCTGACAGCATCCCAAAATCCCAGGTTCCCGGTCAATAATGTCCGGATATCCTCCCAGCTCACTTTGTTGTTCTTTTCTTTTCTCAAAGCTTTTATTTTGGCAGTCAACTCTTCTTCAGACGCTTTTTGATGTTCAAGCACTTTCAAATTCAACGCATACGCTCCGGTACCTAAAGAAATTCCGCCCGTCTCATGATCGGCTGTAATCACAATCAACGTTTCGTCCGGATGTTTCTGATAAAAATCCAAAGCCTTTTGCACAGCTTCTGCCATATCGGCAATCTCATTAAAAATCGTGGCGGCATCATTGTTGTGGCATGCCCAGTCGATTTTTCCTCCTTCAACCATTAAAAAAAAGCCGTTTTTATTCTCCCGGCTTAGAAAATCAATAGCATTCCCGGTAATCTGAGCCAAAGTCAAATCCCCGGCCTTACGATCTATAGCATACGGCAAACTTCCTTTATCAGCTCCCTCTTGCTGGATAAACACAATTTTAGAAGCGTTTCCCGCTTTAGCAGAAAACTCTTCCGCCCCTCTTGCCAACACATAGCCGGAATCCCGGAAAACATCATAAATCACCGGTGCCGCAGAATCTTTTTTATTTTCAGGTTGTAAAAATCCTGCACCGGCATACAAATCGAATCCGGTTTCCGGTAAATCGGTAGCAATCTCATAATACATCCCCCGGTCCGGTTGATGGGCATAAAAAGCCGCCGGAGTTGCATGGTCAATACTGACACTGGTTGCTATCCCCACCTTTTTCCCGGCTTTCCGGGCTTGTACAGCCACACTATACAGAGGCCCCTTGCGAAGACTATCCATGCCTATGGTCCCGTTTTTTGTCTTCGTTCCCGTAGCCAATGCAGTTCCTGCAGCAGCAGAACAAGTTACCGAATTATATTTTGAATAGGTAGTTGCAAAATTTATTACCGGAAACTGAGTGAAATTTAAAGGTTTTACCCCAATACTCCCTTCTTTTTCGGCTAAAAACATCTCTGTTCCATTCACTTGATTCACTCCCATCCCATCTCCGATAAAATAGAACACATATTTGGCTTTCTTCTCGTTAGGAACTTGCCGGCATTGCGGAAACAGCACAACAATAACCACTGCCAACATAAAAAAACAGACTATTTTTTTCATAAATTTTCAAAATTATCTGAGCAAATATAGAGTGAATTTGCTAAAATACAGCAGATATCAACCACAAAATTATCCTTATTTTGCAAACGTCTGCACAATTATATGTTTATTCAGTTCTTTTTTTATTTCAGTGAAAAAATTATCTTTGTCAGGTTTGCGTACTCAATAAGTGGTAATTAGCAATATATTAATCTATAAAAGCGTTAAAGATGATTTATTCACAGGAAGTACAACACATGTGCGTTGTAAAAAAAGGTCCGAATCACGGACCGGCCCCAATTCCTGAAGAAGGCAAATGGGTGAAAGCGAAAGAAATCAAAGACATTTCAGGTTTAACTCATGGCATCGGCTGGTGTGCTCCGCAGCAAGGAACCTGCAAATTAACCCTGAATATCAAAGAAGGAGTTATTGAAGAAGCTCTGGTTGAAACCATTGGTTGCTCAGGCATGACTCATTCTGCTGCTATGGCTGCTGAAATCCTGCCGGGCAAAACCTTATTGGAAGCATTGAACACTGACTTGGTTTGCGATGCGATCAATACAGCCATGCGCGAATTATTCCTGCAAATCGTATACGGACGTTCTCAGAGTGCTTTCTCTGAAGGAGGCTTAGTTATCGGTGCCGGTCTGGAAGACTTGGGTAAAGGGCTGCGTAGCCAGGTTGGTACCATGTTCTCCACCAAAGCAAAAGGAGTGCGTTACCTGGAACTGGCAGAAGGTTACGTTACCCGTCTGGCCTTAGATGAAGATGACGAAGTTTGCGGATACGAATTTGTACGTTTAGGCGTTATGATGGACCTGATTAAAAAAGGGACTGATGCCAACGAAGCATTGAAAAAAGCCACTGCGAACTACGGACGTTTCGCCAATGCAGCTAAATATATTGACCCACGTCACGAATAAAATAGGAGGAACATACAATGGCAAAAAGAGAAGTAAAATTTGAAAGTCAGGATCGTCGGATCAACCAGATCAACAAAGTATTAAACTCCTATGGCATCGCATCCGTTGAAGAAGCCGAAGCGATTTGCGAGGCAAAGGGCATCGATCCTTATTTAGAATGTGAACAAACACAGAATATCTGTTTTGAAAATGCAAAATGGGCCTACGTAGTGGGTGCAGCTATCGCCATCAAAAAAGGGTGCAAAAATGCTGCTGATGCAGCCGAAGCCATCGGCGAAGGCTTGCAGGCTTTCTGTATCCCCGGCTCAGTTGCCGACGACCGCAAAGTAGGTCTCGGCCACGGAAACCTGGCAGCCCGTCTGCTTCGCGAAGAAACCCAGTGTTTTGCTTTCCTGGCAGGCCACGAATCTTTCGCTGCAGCCGAAGGAGCCATCAAAATTGCTGAAATGGCAAACAAAGTACGTAAAAACCCGTTGCGGGTAATCTTAAACGGACTGGGAAAAGATGCTGCAATGATTATTTCCCGTATCAACGGATTTACCTATGTTCAGACAGAATTCGATTACTTCACCAGCGAACTGAAAACAGTGAAAACCAAAGCATATTCCGACGGTCCCCGGGCTAAGGTAAATTGCTATGGAGCTGACGATGTGCGCGAAGGTGTTGCTATTATGTGGAAAGAAGACGTAGACGTATCCATCACCGGAAACTCTACTAATCCGACCCGTTTTCAACACCCGGTGGCAGGTACCTATAAAAAAGAACGCGTACTTGCCGGAAAACCTTATTTCTCAGTAGCTTCAGGCGGAGGTACGGGACGTACCCTGCACCCGGACAACATGGCTGCCGGACCTGCATCATACGGTATGACCGACACCCTCGGACGTATGCACAGCGACGCCCAGTTTGCCGGTTCATCCTCCGTACCTGCCCACGTGGAAATGATGGGCTTCCTCGGTATGGGTAACAACCCGATGGTAGGTGCTACCGTGGCTGTTGCCGTATCAGTGGCTCAGGCATTGGCTAAGTAATCAGAAAGTTACGGACTTTATATCCAGAATCCTGCCGGGTTGTTCCGGCAGGATTTTTTGTATTTGGACTTAACTAAATAATTCGCTAAATGGATAAAAAACATCACGAAACGAAGCAGTACAATGTCTGAGAACAAGGATAAAAAAAAGAGGAAAAACAAAGGAAAAGGAGGGTATTTTGTGACGAAATTGTGACAGATTTTGTAAAAATGAAAGTCCGTCACAAAATCAAGATTAATACACTACGAATCAATAGATTGCCCTATTATTTTTAGTAGCAAAAGACTTTTCATAACACCAATTTCATTATGGAAAGAAGTTCATTTTGTGACCATTTTTTCATTAGAGCATCAAGAGTAAACAAAAAAGGTCAAGTACCCATTGAGTGCAATATCACTATAAACGGTGAACGCACTATGTTCTCAACAGGATTAAAAGTAAATCCTAATCTTTGGGATGATATTAAACAACGAGTAAAAGGTAAGGACGAAGAAACACAAATCATCAACGATTCCTTACAAGCCATTCACAACAAACTGTATGAAAAAGCTCTGGAATTAACACAGAAGGGATTATTTATTACTGCAGACCTATTACGAGATGCCTACTTTAACAAGGTAAGTTGTTTACACTCACGTACTTTATTAGGAGAATTTCAAAACTACATTGATGAACGCAAGCCGTTAGTTGGGAAATCACTTGCCCCTGCTACCTTTGAGTGTGACCTACGCACCCAAACACTAATTAAAGAGTTTATCAAATACAAATACAAAAGAGAAGATTTACAGCTAACAGAACTGAATTATTCTTTCATTACCGCCTTTCATACATTCCTGCTCTCTGTCAAGAATCATCGCATGAATACGACAGTAAAGCATATCAAAAATTTCAGACGAGTAATTGATATTGCTTTCGCCAATGGTTATATGACTAACAATCCATTCATTAAACACAGAGTAGAAAGGGAGTATGTACCTAAAGAATTTCTAACAGAAGAAGAATTAAGGCGAATTATAAATAAAGATTTCGACCTTGCCCGTTTAGAACGGATGAGAGATGTTTTTATTTTTGCTTGTTTCACAGGCTTAGCATACGGTGACGTTAAGACCTTACAGCCTAATCATATCATTACAGACGGGGAGGGCAGAATGTGGATTCACAAAAAGAGAGTAAAAACAGGTATATTATCACGCATACCCCTTTTACCTATTCCCAAACTCATATTAGAAAAGTATAAAGGTGGTGATAAATTGTTACCAATCGTGGATTGCTCATCAACCAACATCTATCTGAAAGAAATTGCCACTTTGTGTAATATCAACAAAACCGTTACATTTCACACAGCCCGTCACACTTTTGCCACGACTGTTACGCTGACAAATCATGTTTCTCTGGAAGTGGTTAGTAAAATGATGGGACATACTAATACACGTATGACAGAACGATATGCTAAAGTCATTGACCAATACATCAGTGAAGAAATGGATAAATTGGAACAGAAATTTGAAAAAAGCGACATGGTGAATATGACAGTATAGTCTAACCCCTCTCACTTCTTTAATTGGAGTGAGGGGGTATTTTTTTTATTTTTGGGTGTTATATACAATCTGAAAATATTTGCACCATGCCAGAAAATAGAGTCATAATTCCCTGTGAAGTGCTAAAACGTATCACTCCCTTACTTGAAAAGTCTGTCAATTATGAACACGTCATGTTTATAAAAGAATTTCAGCTTACAGAAGCCGTCTTTCTTGTTGGGAGAGTAACAGACGATACAGAAAAACTAAAACAAGGTGCGCCCTACTACCTGACAGAAGACGAAATGAATTTTTTCCTGCGTAAAAGAAAGTGGGAAGGCTTTATTCCTGACTACAATGAAATATATGACTTCGTTCTCAGTGTAGGCAATAATTTAGTACTGCCTGTTATGACCTCTCCAAATAAGCGTGCTTTCACCATTTCTGAATTTGATAAACTTTGGGACAACTATAAATTGCCACATGACGACTATTATTATGCCTTTCTTGTTTTAATAGCTGTTTTTGCTAAATATATCTACACTCGGGGTATGTTTGAAGGAGAGGTATATGTTCCTGATGATTATTTTATACGTGGAGAAAAATTGAAACTGGCTGAATTGCTCTATGCAGATGCAACCAAAGAGAAAACAGGCATCAAAATCTCATATAACGGCAAATCCATCACGCTTGATAACTGGAATGGATGGTTTAAAAAAATGGTTTATGCTTCTTTGGGACAAGAAACAGCTATAGCAGCCATACGAAAAGAACTGAAAGAAAAATATTCCACCAAAGGCAAAGCAGGCAGAAAAACGAAAAAAGGGCAGTGTAATGTCCTGTTAAGCGCATATAACCTCATTCACCAGACCTCCCTGAAAACAGGCAGCGTCATATTAAATGACAAGGAAGCTTTTTTTCTTCTTGAATTTCTCAAATATCTGCAAATAAATGACCAGAAAAAAGAAATGGACGCCGTTTATATGCGTGCTTTATTATCCCACTACCAAGCAGAAAAGGCTTTAATCAACTGGTGGAGTTTTGAATAAAAATCTCTTGCTGTTTATTCCTGTCTTCCCTCCAAAATCTTCTTTCCTCATTCTCAGGCATAAGTAATTCGTCACATAAATAATTCTATTTGATTTATGTGATTAATTATTTATAATGCTCTAATTATTATTCACTTACAAAAATCAGCCATACATTTGTACTGTCAATTGATGATTGACGGTGGCCACCTCATTTACGATTGAACAAAAAGAAAATGTTTCACACCATTAAAACTAAAAAAATGGAAGAATTAAAAGAAAACGCTGCAATTGCAGCAGAGAAAGTTTCCACCTCACAAGGTGAGACCATGGGAACACAAAGCAACTTACAAGTTGCAAAAGAAAATGAGGGGGCTACAACAATGGTAGCAGGGGAAAATAATAATAGTATTAATTCTAATAATTCAAATGTCATGGAAAATTCAGTAGTAAAAAGTATGCAAAATTTATTATTCATCGAAGGTAACCGCAGTGAGATTGATAAAGCTAACGTAGTAGAATCCTACAACAAGATTAAAGCCATGGGCTTTATTCCTACAATGCCTGTTGAATTTCTCCCAATAGAACAGGCACAAAATAAATTGGGTGGCAGGCGTCTGTTAAAACCTGTACTGAAAAGAGAAAAAGGGGAAGGTATTCCTACTATCAGTAATTTCAAAATCGAAATGGAAACAGTTCCAGAAAGTGAATACCACCTATACGATGGGGTATGTATCGATGGGCAACACAGGACAGTAGCCCTTATGTTCCCTGACATGGAAGCAGAAGCCAGCTATATAGAGGTGGAAATTCCAGAAGGCATGGACGTGCTACAATACATTGCCCTGCGAAACAATAGCAAGCCGTGGAAAAATGATGATTTCTACAACTCCAGAATCCCAACCAATGATGAACATACTGACCATATCCTGAGTAAGAGAGAAGAAAAATTCATTACAGCATTCCTGATGAGTGTGTACACCTTTGGTACTTCCAGTTTAACACCTAAGCAGATGAAAGCACTGCAACAGGGGTATAAGACAATGGATGACTTTAAAAGGATTCAGCTATCTAAGGCAACTGAAACGATTGGTGATACCATTTGTCAAATCTGCAAAGAACACCCATTCCTGACAACTGACAAACTAAACGGCAGATTGGGGGCAGGACTGAAAGCCTTCTATAAAAACCATGATTCTGATTTATCTAAGGTTGAACAGGTGCTGAATGCTATAAATAAAACCAATTGGGAGAAATACTTTATTGCCGCTAAAGGTCACAGCATGGAAGCGAAAGCCTATGAGGAAGCATTTAATTCAGTTCTGGCTGACCTGAAACAATAATCCCAATTAAAAAGCATACTTTGGTTTTGCTCTGATGTGCACTATGGGTAAAGCCAAAGTCATGAAAACAGGATTGGAGATACACTTTATTTCCAAAACGGGAAAGGTATATCCTGAAATGGGAAAAAACAGTGTTCAGATACAGTTTAGTGACGATTTTTTCAGGTGATATATTTTACTCTCTTCACCTGATATATTACTGAGCTATATACTAATAACTAAAACTAATAACTAATATCCGGTTTCAAGGAAACTGATTTGAAAATGTAATTTATATCAAGCAGAAAATTATGGACGAAAATAAATTATCGTACAGGAGAATACGAAATGATGTGCATATTCACCTGAATAACAAGGAAGCAGTTACGTTTTTGGCACTCATGTTTTATTCTGACTTTAGTACAGGAGAATCACATGTAATTCATAAGACACTTAGGGATAAAACAGGTATTCCAGAATCAACTTTGAAAAGGTATTTGAAAGAACTGGCAGAAAAAGGATTTACCACCCCCAACAGCTATTTTAGTGGTAAGATACCCCAAGGTAATCCCAGACGTTTAACTGACTATTTTACGCAGATTCCAGATACCTGTTATGTCATGGCAGACCGTAAGCTGTTGGATATTCAAATTGGGGATTTACCACTAAAAGAGCAGTCATTTATTAAGGGCTTTCTATTAATGCTGAAATGTGTCTGCCTGAATTTTACTGATACTACTTTGTACAGTTACAGGGATATGGAAAAGCATATGAATCTCTCTTATGCTACTATTGCCAATCTAATGAAGCAATGCCAGGAATATGGTTTGGTTACTCCAAATGAAAAAGGAGAAGGATATACTATTAGGAAGGGATTATTTTACAATGGTTATCCCCCAATAGAAATGCCACAAAATGAATGGGATAAGCTAAAAGAAGCATACACAGCCATTTATGAGTTTTGTAAAAGTAAGAGAATAATTTGCCCTCCTTATGACCATAGGCTAATAGGTAGGATATTAGGTGTATCAGGTTGCGCAGAAGGTATAAAAGAAAGATTGGAAAAGAGAACAGACCAGTTACCTGATAACATTAGCAGCCTGAATTACTTTGTCAGAATTATTGACGGAAAGACATTAGAACCAGAACCTGAGAAGCCTAAAACAGTAGTCTATTTAGATTAGGATGTGCTTTTACTGCTTGTTTTCAGAGAGTCCACCTGACGGTGTACTCTCCATTAGTCACTATTTCGACATTTGCACCTCTTACAGAGGCTGAATGTTTTGTAAAGAAAGTGATATTTTTTCCACCTAAAAGTTTAGCTATTAAACGACAAAAGCCGTACCCCAAAATAACAGGAATACGGCTTTCTTCATTTACAACAATCTTACTTGCTTCGCTTTACTAACTTCTTTTTAGGCTGCCTGATTTTAGGCGGATTTTCAGACAGCCAAATTTCTGGCTTGAATAAGTCGGGATAGAGGGCACACAAGGTTTCCATTCCAATATGACGGTAAAAGTCAACCGTATGGATTTCCCTGTGATGTTCCAGTCCAAACCAACCGGAAGCAATAACTTCTTTATCATTATTGTTCATTGCGCAATGATTGTGAAAGTGGGATTTGAAAAACTAATAATCTTCACATAATTTGATATACAAAGGTACTAAAGTTAAATACCACAAACTAAAGAATATAGCGCATAGTTAAAACAGGATTGCCAACTCAAAATTACACTTCACTTTTTATTGGCATCCTTAGCAGAACAGGAAAATAATGACCACAAAACAGCCTTAACTTATAAAAGGTCTGGTGGTGGGAAAAACTGTAATTTATGTCTTATATACCTTTTTCAAAATTTATCACCAGACTAAGATTAGAGAGTTAAAATATTGCTTAGCTTCAAATATTCATGCTATTACTCACTCCAACTCAAATATAGGAGCAATAGAATGATTATTTTTCAGGAGGGAAGAAGTAACGACAAGGCAAGCAGAAAATAAGCAGTATATACTTGCACCCTTTAGCTACATCTCTTTTTCACAGGTTATAGAAATAAAAAAATGGACACCTGAATTTTGGGACTGGAAATATATTTATGCTATTAAAAACAGGCAGCACTAAATGCTTGACGAATAGAGTCAAGTTTAGATGCGAAAGAAGTATCACGCCTTGCCGTTTCAAGATTATAGCGACTTTGCATATTATTCCAGATAGTAGCATCAATACCTAATGCTGCTTCAAGAAGTAAAGACATATCAGCAGATATTGGGCGTTTACCGTTTAGTATTTCATTCAGCATTGTATAAGAAACACCTATCAATGAAGAAAATTTCTTTTGGCTGATTCCCCTTGCCTGTAATTCGTCTTTTAATACCTCGCCTGGGTGGGTTGGCATATATGGTCTTAAGTCGTTGTTCATAATCGTTTATTTATAATGATTAGACAATTCAAGTATATTGCAAATGCTCAGAACAGGCTCTTTATCTTCTATCTTGTTTACTATAAACTCAATGCGGTACTGTGAGTTTACCCTGATAGATGATATTCCTTTTTTATCTCCACTTAGGACTTCATAGTTTAAAGAACGAAATGGAAATATATCCTCTATTCGATTAGCAGATATAAGAATGTCTATACATTTTTTATACTTAGTGGCAACGTTAGGCTGAAACCTGTATTTTTTACTTTTACATTGCCCTGTTTTGTATAGCTCACTTAAATACTCCTGTTCAAACTCTACAATCATATTGTATTATTTTACTCCACAAAGATAAGAAATTATATCGATAAATTCACTCAATTAGTGAATTTTATTGTGGTGGAAAAATTACAAAATCTGACTTGTATATGGTTTTCAGAAAATTTCCACCAACCTGACTTTAGGAAGCAGGGACAGGGTTTAGCTTAAAGCAACCTGATAACCATAGTCTGCAATCTCTAATTTGGCACTAACACCCATTGCCTTAAAAATTTTGACAACAGTAGCCAAAGTCAGATTCTTACCATTTTCAATACGTGAAATCTGTGCTTTCTGAACTCCTATTAATTTACCAAGTGCTTCCTGTGTCAGATTCTTTTCGATTCTGGTACGCTTAATGGCTTCACCTATTAAAAACAGGTTTAATTCGCTTTCGTAGTTATCTCTTTCAGGAGTACCAACTTTACCAAGTAAAATATCCTTCGCTTCATCCTGTGTATAAAATTTCTTCTTATCCATGACCTGATTAGTTTTGGTTAAAATATTCTTTCATTATTTCCTGTGCCCTTACAATCTCTTTCGATGGAGTTTTATCTGTTTTCTTAATAAATCCATGTGTGGCAACGACTAAAACATCTATATCCTGACTTTTGTCCCAGAAAGCCAATAAACGGTACTGTTTGCCATTATATAAAGTCCTGAACTCCCATATATCAGTACCAGTTAATTTTTTGAATAACTTAGGGTCTAATGTATAGCGTGCTTTATCTATGTTATAGAGTATCTTCTCTTTCGTTTTAGGCTCTATACGTTGTAGAAACTCCAAAGCATCTGTATAAAATAGTACCTTAAATTTTTCAATAGCTGTCATACTCTGTCATGTAAGTAACGATACAAAAGTAATAAAAGTTTCCATATATAGAAACTTCATTGACATAAATTTGAGTTGGTGGAAAAATCACAAAATCTGACTTGTATATACTTTTTAGAAATTTCTCACCAACCAGTATATAACTACTACATATATACCTTAGCTAAAAAAATAACCCCTCCCCTTTAATCTGAATACATCTGTTTGATTTCAGGTGTATATGGCGTGCAAATGTTTCGACCACCTCTCTATGTCCCCCTGCAGTAGTTGAGAAGAAAGCGAAATACAAACGGTTTTCTTCCATCAATAAAACACAAACCCAAAATTTAAAACCATGTCATTAAAATTGAACATTTTGGCGGAAAACACCAAAGAACTACCAAAACCAAAAAATGTACGTTCCATTAATGTCGATACTATTGCAGAAAAGTACGCATATCAAGCCAACGAGAAAGGCGTATCAGGACTGAGTAACTTTTTCAACTACTTCATTACGGACGAATGGGTTGAGATAGAAAAGCCAAATAAAGAACGCCTGCCAGAAAACAAAAGGTATTACTTAGGCTTGATTACCATACTTTTTGACAAGCAGACAGGAGA
>Ga0209064_1000484_pt1 | contig 87997 bp, 84 predicted proteins | sample Inofromicrocosms_FD_187498 | JGI IMG/M metagenome (GOLD analysis project Ga0209064, IMG submission 187498) | Mouse cecum microbial communities from Vienna, Austria - Inoculum for glucosamine and mucus D2O microcosms (SPAdes) (version 2) | ecosystem: Host-associated > Mammals > Digestive system >...
ATTATAGCAGTACCGCTTTATAGCGGACCAGTAGAGATGCTTGCGATACCGCCCTGTGGGGCGAGCAGTAATATAGCCCTTTGGAGGGCTAAAATCAAACCACCAGTTGAACTGGTGGTTGGTGACTTAAGATTCGTGTGTCAGTATGCCAGGCACGCTCCGCAGCCAGGGCTTTTGACGCCTGAATCACCACCTGAATCCAATTAAAGAAAAATGTGAAAAAATGCTTTTCCTTGGAGAAAAACTGTGCTATACTACTATAAGTTCGTAATAAGTACATCTAAAACAAGGAGGCTTTGTGATGAAACATATAAAGACGTTAACCACAAGGGATTATAAAGAATCTATGAAAAAAGGCGGATGTGGCGAGTGCCAGACTTCCTGCCAGTCGGCTTGTAAGACATCTTGTACGGTAGGTAATCAGAGCTGCGAGAAAGTGAAATAATTTCGCAGTTTCTGAAAAGGCCGGAATGAACTGCAACGGAATAACCGACTGAGAAAATAAGGACTTCGTAAGCAGCGATTGGTGTCGCTGCTTATTATATGCATGCGGATGTCCAAACGAAATGTGCCAGCATATAACTGGCGGCTGCCCGGTGTGGCAGGCAAGACAGAAAAAAGGGCATGCATGGCTTGGATGGAATGTACAGGAGAAAGAGAAAGGGATTGGTGAAGTGATACATCGCTATAAAAACAATGGATACAATATTGTACTGGATGTAAACAGCGGTTCGGTGCATGTGGTGGATGATATTGTTTATGATTTGACCGGGGCAGTGGAGGAATTGCTGAATCAGGGGAACATAACCGAATACGGAACGCTTATTCAGCAGTTAAAAGAACTGGGGCTGCCTTATGATATGGAAGAAATAGAAGAAGCGGTAAAAGAAATTCTGGAACTGAAAGAAGCGGGAATGCTTTTTGCACCGGATATCTATGAAAATTATATCGGGGATTTCAAAAAACGGGAGACTGTGGTAAAGGCGCTTTGCCTGCATGTGGCCCATGATTGCAACCTGGCCTGTAAATACTGCTTTGCAGAGGAAGGGGAATACCATGGGAGAAGGGCGCTAATGAGCCTGGAAACAGGGAAAAAGGCTTTGGACTTTCTGGTGGCAAATTCTGGAAACCGGATAAACCTGGAAGTGGATTTTTTTGGCGGCGAGCCTTTAATGAACTGGCAGGTGGTAAAGGAACTGGTAGCCTATGGAAGGAGCCTGGAAGAGCCATTTCGCAAAAAATTCCGTTTTACGCTGACAACCAATGGTGTGCTCTTAAATGATGAAGTTATGGAATTTGTCAACAAAGAGATGAGCAATGTGGTATTAAGCATTGACGGAAGGAAAGAAGTGAATGACAGAATGCGTCCTCACAGGGGCGGACAGGGCAGTTACGATGAAATTGTTCCGAAATTCCAAAAACTTGCGAAAAGCAGAGGACAGAAGGACTATTATGTAAGAGGAACTTTTACAAGGAATAATCTGGACTTTTCCGAAGATGTGGCACATCTGGCAGATTTAGGGTTCGAGCAGATTTCCGTAGAGCCGGTGGTGGCCGGGCCTTCCGATGATTATGCGTTAAAAGAAGAGGATCTGGAGACTTTATTGGCCCAATACGATAAACTGGCGGCGGATTTGCTGGAAAGAAGAAAAGCCGGAAAGCCCGTGAATTTCTTTCATTTTATGATAGATTTGGAAGGCGGCCCATGCGTAGCCAAAAGGCTGTCGGGGTGCGGCTCCGGAACGGAATACCTGGCCGTTACGCCTTGGGGGGATCTGTACCCCTGCCACCAGTTCGTTGGAAAAGAAGAGTTTTTGATGGGTAATGTGGAAGAAGGGGTATTGCGTACTGATATCAGGGATGAATTCAAGTGCTGCAATGTGTATGCCAAAGAAAAATGCAGGAACTGTTTTGCCAAGTTCTATTGCAGCGGCGGATGCGCAGCCAATTCCTACAATTTCCACCAAAACATCAATGATACGTATGATTTAGGCTGCGAACTGCAAAGAAAACGCATCGAATGCGCCATTATGATAAAAGCGGCACTTGCGGAACTGGAATAAAAATAAAAAACAGCACTTGCCCGGACGGCATCCAAGGGATAAATCCCAGAAAATTTACGGACGCGAAAGCGGCCGGGAATTTTCTGCAAAAGAAGAAGGAAATAGGTACTGGAAGGGCAAGTGCGGAACTGGAATAAGAATAGGAGAAATGAAAGATGAAAAAGAACAAGGCGATTATTATTCTGCTTGTAATGGTTCTGGCCTTATGCGGGCTTTCGTATACCGCAGTGGAAGGCATCGGAACAGAAAAAGCAGGGGCGGCATCCGGCATCAAGTTAGGCCTTGATTTGGCCGGGGGCGTGAGCATTACCTATCAGGTAGTGGGGGAGGAAGAGCCTTCCAAGGAAGATATGGCGGATACCATTTATAAGCTGCAAAGGCGTGTGGAAGCCTACAGTACGGAAGCACAGGTATATAAAGAGGGAAACGACAGGATTAATATAGAAATCCCGGGTGTATCCGATGCCAATGCGATTTTGGAAGAACTGGGCAAGCCAGGTTCCTTGTTTTTCCTCTCCGAAAAAGGCGCGGAAGGGGAACTGAACTATACGATGTCTATGGACGAAAACGGCGGAGTGGTCTACGTTATGCTCAGAGATATTGAAGAACTGCAGGAAGACGGTTCCATTCTCCTGGCAGGAACGGATGTACAGGATGCCCAGGCCGGCAGTATGAGCGATGATATGCAAAACAGCCAGTTTGTGGTGGGGCTGACTATGACCCCGGAGGGAACGAAGAAATTTGCAGATGCCACATCCAAAGCTTATCAGAACGGGGAAACCATAGCTATTTATTATGATGATAAAATCATCAGTGCCCCACAGGTAAATGCAGTAATTAGCGATGGGAATGCCCAGATTACGGGAAGTTTTACTTATGAAGAGGCGGACAAGCTGGCTTCCACCATCCGTATCGGCGGGCTGAAACTGGAACTGGAGGAACTCCGTTCCAATGTGGTAGGCGCACAGTTGGGCAGCGCGGCGATAAATACCAGCCTGAAAGCGGCGGCAGTAGGTTTTGGGCTCGTGGTTATCTTTATGATTTTTATCTACTGGGTGATGGGCGCAGCGGCGTCTTTGGCGCTGGGCATTTATACTGCGTTAATTGTTGTTATGCTTAATTTGTTTGAAATTACGCTTACACTGCCGGGGATTGCCGGTATTATCCTGTCCATTGGTATGGCAGTGGATGCCAACGTAATTATTTTTGCAAGGATAAGGGAGGAACTGGCGACAGGAAAAACAGTGCAGTCTGCGATTAAAATTGGCTTTTCCAAAGCTTTTTCCGCTATTTTAGACGGCAATGTAACTACGTTGATTGCCGCTGTGGTATTAGGCTTTATGGGATCAGGTTCGGTAAAAGGCTTTGCACAGACATTGGCGCTTGGTATTATCCTGTCCATGTTTACGGCTCTTGTTATTACGAAACAGCTGCTGAAAGCTTTCTACGCGGTAGGGCTGAAAAAGGAATCCCTTTATGGTGTAGGCAAAGAAAGCAAGAGGATTTCTTTCCTGTCAAAGAAGAACATTTTCTTTGCCGTTTCTGTAGTAGTGATAGTGGCAGGCTTCGTGGTGATGGGCATAAACCAAGGCACAAAAGGGAGTGCGCTGAATTACAGCCTTGAATTCGTGGGAGGAACTTCCACAAACGTGACCTTTAATGAAGACAGGACGATTGAGGATATTGACAGCAGTATCGTTCCGTTGATTGAAGCGATTACCGGTGACGGGAATGTACAGACACAGAAAGTGGCGGGCACCAATGAAGTAATCTTTAAGACAAGGACACTGACCGTGGAAGAGAGGGAGCAGTTTAAAGATGCTATGGTGGAGAATTTCTCAGTGGATGCGGAGAAAATTACAGCAGAAACCATTAGTTCCACTATTAGCAGCGAAATGCAGTCGGATGCGGTTTTGGCTATTCTAATCGCTACCGCATGCATGCTCATTTATATATGGTTTCGTTTTAAGGATATCCGGTTCGGTACGAGCGCAGTGCTGGCATTGGTGCACGATGTGCTGGTGGTGCTGGCATTTTATGCGGCAGCAAGAGTGTCGGTGGGAAGCACATTTATCGCATGTATGCTGACGATTGTAGGCTATTCCATCAATGCGACCATCGTTATTTTTGACAGAATCCGTGAAAACCTGGCGATGCTGGGCAAAAAAGGAGACTTGCAGGAAATGGTAAACCGGAGTATCAGCCAGACATTATCGAGAAGTATTTTTACTTCTTTGACTACCTTCTTCATGGTGGTATCGCTGTTCATCTTCGGTGTAAGCAGCATTCGTGAATTCGCACTGCCGCTTATGGTTGGTATTATTTGCGGCACATATTCCTCTGTATGCATCACAGGCGCTTTATGGTACGTGTTCAGGACGAAAATGGTGAAGAAAGAAAAGTGAGGCCGCTGTCGGTGAAGCCTTTAATGAAGCATTTTCAGCCTTATGGCGTTGGAAAAGGGCAGGCAGGCCGGGAAAAAGAGAGCATATATCCGAATGGGCGCAGGCAGAAACAATAGTGTATAAAAATCCCCCGCTGGAAGCAGAAAATGGCTATGGAATTTCCGGTGGGGGATAGTATTTATAAGATGATGCCAGGGGCAAAAGCACCGGCGGCGGAAGGCTTCTGGCATTCAACTCTTTTCAGGGAAAGGATTCAAGTATCTATGGCAAAGTGGTTTGTAATGGCGAAAAAGGCGGATTTTGGGAAAATTGCTGCTAAGTACCATATTGACCCGGTAATTGCCCGGCTGATTCGCAATAGGGATGTGGTAGGGGATGAAGAAATCTATAAATATCTGAAAGGAGGGCGGGAAGATCTATATGCCCCCTCTCTTTTGAAAGATATGGATAAAGCGGTGGCCGTTTTAAAGGGGAAGATTGATGGCGGGGCCAGAATCCGGATTATCGGGGATTATGATGCAGATGGCATTTGCGCGTCTTATATTCTTCTAAAGGGCCTGACAGCCTGTGGGGCAAAAGCGGATACGGTGATTCCCCACAGGGTGAAAGATGGGTATGGGCTGAATGAAACTTTGATAGAGGAAGCGGCAGAGGATGGGGTAGATACGGTGGTAACCTGCGATAACGGGATAGCGGCGGCCTCCCAGATTGCCTATGGGAAAAAACTTGGGCTTACCGTTGTGGTGACGGATCATCACGAGGTTCCCTATGAGGAAGGGGAGGACGGCAGCAGGCTGTACCAACTGCCGGATGCAGCAGCGGTGGTGGACCCTAAAAGGGAGGACTGTACCTATCCTTGCAGGAATATTTGCGGTGCCCTGGTGGCCTATAAACTGGTGCAGCAGCTCCTGGAAGAATATGTGCAAAGCGAAGACACCGGGAGCGGGAAGAACGAGGTGTTGGAAGAACTGCTGGAAATCGCAGCTTTTGCTACTGTTTGTGATTTGATGGAGTTAAAGGATGAAAATCGTATCATCGTGAAATGCGGCCTGGAAAATATGAAGCAATCCAGGAATTTAGGGCTGAAGGCCCTGATAGAAGTCTGCGGGATAGAGCCGGAGCAGCTTTCTTCTTATCATATCGGGTTTGTCCTAGGCCCATGCATGAATGCCACAGGGAGATTGGATACAGCGAAGCGGGCATTGGAACTTCTGCAGAGTAAAAGCAGGGCGGAGGCTGTGGAAATTGCCCAGGAACTGAAAAACCTGAATGATATCCGCAAGGAAATGACGGTAAAAGGAACGGAAGAGGCCATTGCCCATATTGAGGAAGAAGGATTGTTTAGGGACAGGGTATTGGTGGCATATTTGCCCGAAGTGCATGAAAGCCTGGCTGGGATTATAGCCGGGAGAATCCGGGAAAAATATGGAAGGCCCGCATTTGTACTGACCAAAGGGGAAGAAGGGGTAAAGGGTTCCGGGCGTTCGGTGGAGTCTTATCATATGTATGAAGAAATGAGTTCCTGTAAAGAGTTTTTTACAAAGTATGGTGGACACAAAATGGCGGCTGGGCTTTCGATGCGGGAAAAAGATGTAAAAGCTTTTCGTGAAAAAATTAATGAAAAATGCAGCTTGACCGAGGCGGATTTGGAGGAGAAAATACATATTGATGTGGCGATGCCATTATCTTATATCACGAAAGAACTGGTTCAGGAACTAAAATTACTGGAGCCTTTCGGTGAGGGGAACAGGAAGCCGGTTTTTGCCCAGAAGGATATACACATCTTGAACGGAAGAGTGATGGGGAAAAACAGAAATGTGGGGAAATATGGCGTGACGGATGGAAGTGGAAACTATTTCGATATGGTGTATTTTGGAGATTTGGAGGCTTTTGATAAGTTCCTTGTGGAAAGGGCGGGGGAGTATATGGTGAATAGGCTTTACAGTGGGGAGCGGGTGGATATTCCCCTGAATGTGATTTACTATCCGGATATTAATAAGTATAAGGGGAAGGAGAGTTTGCAGATTGTGATGAAGGGGTATTGTTAGGAAGGCTGGGCAGATTCCGTAACAGGGAAGCCGAAAGGCTGAACTGTTACCGGATTCCCGTGAACAGGCAGATATTATTGTTGCCTTTCTATTGTTGCTATGTTATACTTTTTACAGAGCATATTTCTAAATAATCATTTCAGAAGGATTCTAATACTCTTTGAACATTCCAGGAAATAAATGCTTTACAATCCAGAAAACAACAGTATAAGCAGGGGATTTCCAGAATGTCTCCTGTAAAAGGGGGAGAGAGGATATGGATAAGGATACTATTAATAAACGTTATTTGTCCGATAACAGGCGTTATGCGGATTTGATTAATGGTTTTGTATTTCACGGGGAACAGGCAATTGTTCCGGATACTTTGATGGATATGGATTCCCAAACTGGGATTTGGAAGGAAAATAGGTATACGAAAGAAGGAAGGAAAGTTCCGGCTGCTGGGAAAAGCAGAGGTAGGGGAAGAGGCAGCCGTGATCTGGTAAGGAAAGCGGCTATCGGCATAAACTTTGCCGTGATTGGAATCGAAAAGCAGGAGGAAGTGCATTATTTGATGCCTTTACGGGCGATGGGATATGATGCGGCGGAATATGAACGGCAGGCAGCTGGCATAGGGAAAGAGGTGCGGAGGTTAGCAGGGATAAACAGTGCCGAATTTTTATCCGGTTTCAGAAAGGACAGCCGGCTGTATCCGTGTATTACATTGGTGTTATATTTTGGTGAGGAATGGGATGGAAGCCGAGATTTACATGGAATTATAAATTTTAAGGATATTCCGGAAAAGCTAAAAGGACTGGTAAATAATTATCACCTGCATTTATTAGATGTAAGGAAGCTGGAAGATACGAAAGTGTTTCGGACGGATCTAAAGCAGGTGTTTGACTTTATCCGATACTCAAAAAATAAGGAAAAGCTTGGGGAACTGGTAATGGGGGACAATGCATACCGCGCCATGGAGGAAGACGCTTATGACATGATAGCCATTTATGCGAATGCAAAAGAATTGACGAACGTGAAGGCAAGCTGCAGAAAGAAAGGAAAAATAAATATGTGCAAGGCTTTGAAGGAAATGATTGAAGATGGGAAAAAAGAAGGAATAGAAAAAGGGATAGAAAAAGGAATAGAAAAAGGAATAGAAAAAGGGATGGAGAAAGGCTTGAAAAAAGGTATAAAAAGGGGTCAAAACAGAATTAATAGCTTGAATTTAAAATTAGTCCGGGATGGGAGGACGGAGGATTTGATGAGGTCATTTCAGGACATGAAGCTACAGAAACAGTTATTGAGAGAATATAATTTATAAGGAATTTGGCTGCCAGGTTTTTGATGAAAGATAATGGCAGGATATGGCCAATTAGGAAGAGAATGAAACCGGGATATAGACAGATGCGGGAAACTATAGGCATCATAATGAAGAAATGGGGGCTAATGGATATGATCTTGACAGTGACATTGAATCCAGCGGTGGATAAGACATATACAACGGGGGCGCTGATGCTGGGCCAGGTGAACCGGATGCGGACGGCGAATAATATTGCCGGCGGAAAAGGGATTAATGTGGCGAAGATTCTGCGCCAGTATGGTTATGATGTGATGGTAACGGGATTTTTAGGCGGCTATACGGGGCAGTTTATCGAGGGGTGCATGAAGGAAATTCATGCAAAGTGCCGATTTACCCATGTGGCCGGGGAAACCAGGAGCAGTATTAATGTGATTGCGGAAGACGGCTATGTAACGGAGATTTTGGAGCCGGGGCCTGCGGTGTCGGCCCAGGAACTGGAACAGTTCATGGAGGAGTATAGGAAGGCAGCGAGGGAGTGTGAATTGATAGTGATGTCAGGCAGCGTGGCAAAGGGAATATCCGCGGATATTTACAGACAGCTTGTGGATGTGGGGGAAAAGTCGGGCAGGCGCTGTATTTTGGATACCAGCGGCGAAGCATTGATTCATGGAATAAAGGCAAGCCCTTTTTTAATAAAACCTAATCAAAAGGAACTGGAATATCTGGTGGGGCATAGACTAAAGGATATAGGGGAGATTAGGGATGCAGCCGAAAAGCTGCGCCGGACGGGAATCAGACATGTGCTTGTTTCCTTAGGGAAGAAGGGATTGCTTTCGGTAACGGAGAAGGCGGCTTTGTGGGCGAAAGCACCTGCGGTAAAGACAGTGAATACAGTAGGGAGCGGTGACAGCGTGGTGGCATCATATGCCATGTCCATGTTAAAGGACGAAGATGATGAAACGGCGTTAAAACGGGCGGCGGCTATATCGGCAGCGCATACGGCAACTTTGGAAAGCGGGGATATTTTGCTGGAACTGGCAGAGGAACTGTTGGAAAAAGTACAGATTGAAAATATATGATGTCCGAATCCTATAATATAAAAAGAGTTGGCCCGGCGGCCAACTCCTAGTGACTGACAACGCTGCGGCGTAATTTCCTATTATTTAAAACAGAAAAGCCCGGCAGTACCGGACTTTTCTTATATTCTTATGAGGGGGGAGATAGTGAGTTTCTCAACTATCTTGTATTTACTATAAAGCTTAAATATGTTCAAAATGTGTCTAAATTATGTAAAAAGCATAAAGAACATTAAAAATATTTAAAGCTTTCCTAAATATGGAATACTTAAAGCATAAAAGTTGAAAAAAAAGGGGATACATGATATTCTTTATTAAGTTATAGAAGGGCATGGTCATTAGAATGAAAAAATTAAGTCAATTGTTGGAAAAGATAGAGTATAAGTGTGTGGCAGGCAGCCCGGATGTTTCCATAGATGAGGTGGTATATGATTCCAGGAAGGTCTCGGAAGGCTGTCTGTTTATTTGTATAACGGGGGCAAACGCGGATGGGCATGAGTTTGCGGCTTCGGCGGTGAAAAAGGGTGCCAGGGCACTGGTGGTGGAAAAAGATATTCCGATAGGAGATATGAAAGATGTGACGGTGATACGGGTGGAAAATACCCGTTATGCCCTGGCATTTGTTTCGGCGGCCTGGTTTGGGCATCCGGCGGAGAGAATGAAGGTTATCGGTGTGACGGGAACCAAGGGCAAGACGACCACCACTTATCTGGTGAAGTCCATCCTGGAAAAGGCCGGACATAAAGTGGGGCTGATTGGAACAATAGAGGTGATTATCGGGGAGAAAAGAATACATGCGGTGAATACGACCCCGGAATCTTATCTTTTGCAGGAATATTTATGGCAGATGGCAGAGGAAGGCTGCGATGCGGTGGTGATGGAGGTTTCTTCCCAGGGACTTAAGCTGCATAGGACACAGGGTTTTTTCTTCGACATAGGTATCTTCACCAATATAGAACCCGACCATATCGGGCCTAATGAGCATGAAAGTTTTGAGGAATATCTGATGTGCAAAGGGCTTCTGTTTGGGCAGTGCAGAGTGGGGATTGTCAACAGGGATGATGCCCATTATGAAAAGGTGATAGAAGGGCATACTTGTGAAATAGAAACTTACGGTTTCGATGAAAGGGCAGATTTGCGGGCGGAAAATCTGCATTTGGTAAAAGAACCGGGGGAACTGGGCGTCCGTTTTGATGTAAAGGGTCTGATGGATTTTACAGTGGAAGTGACGACGCCGGGGAGGTTCAGCGTGTATAACGCATTGACGGCTATTGCCATTTGCAGACATTTTTGCGTGGATGAGAAAATGATTAAGAAGGCATTTTTGGAAGCGAAGGTCAAGGGAAGGATAGAAATGGTAAAGGTGTCCGATGATTTTACGCTGATGATAGATTATGCCCACAATGCCATGAGCCTGGAAAGTCTGTTGAGTACATTAAAGGAGTATGAACCCAGGCATTTGGTCTGCCTGTTTGGCTGCGGGGGCAACCGTTCCAAACTGCGTCGGTATGAGATGGGGGAAGTGAGCGGGAAACTGGCGGATTTGACCATTATCACCTCGGATAACCCAAGGTTTGAAGAACCCCAGGATATTATTGAGGATATTAAAACAGGTATTGGAAAAACCGGGGGCAAATATGTGGAAATCTGCGACCGGAAAGAAGCCATTGCCTATGCCATAGATCATGGCGAGCCGGGAGATATCATTGTCCTCGCGGGAAAGGGGCATGAGGATTACCAGGAAATCAAAGGCGTGAAATATCCGATGGATGAAAGGGACCTGATCCGGGATATCTTAAAGGAGCGGGGATGGAAGAAAGATTTGCAGACATTATCATAGATATATCCCACGAAAAGCTGGATAAAACATTTCAGTATATCATTCCGGACGAATTGAGGGATAAGGTAAAAACAGGATCCTGTGTAAGTGTACCTTTCGGCAAGGGGAATTATCTTAGGAAAGGGTATGTAACAGGCCTTAGCAGCCGGGCGGAGTATGCCCCGGAAAAACTGAAAAAAATAGCGGATGTGGAAGAAAAAAGCATGGATGCGGAAGGAGGCTGTATTGCCCTGGCCGCATGGATGAAAGAGCAGTATGGCTCCACCATGATAACCGCTTTAAAGACAGTGCTTCCGGTGAGGCGTAAAATAAAAGGCATAGAAAAGAAAAGCTGTAAACTGCTGATTCCAGTACAAGAAGCACAGGAACTCCGGGAAGGCTGTGCGAATAGGAAACAGACGGCAAAAGCAAGGCTGTTAGCGGAACTGATAAGGATGGGGGAACTGCCCATGCCCTTGATTACAGGGAAGCTTCATGTATCCGCCCAGACAGTAAAAAGCCTGGAGAAACAGGGTGTCCTGGCGGTTATTTCAGAAAATAGCTACCGGAATCCGGTGAAAATATCAAGAGAAACCATGGATGCCAGGATGGAGGCTTATGGGGCAAAAAAAGAACTAAGCCCTGGGCAGCAAGAGATTATCTCCCATATTTTGGGGGATTTTGATGAAGGGAAAAGAGATACTTGTTTGATTCATGGGATTACAGGAAGCGGAAAGACGGAAGTTTACCTTTCGGTGATAGAAGGGATGGTTAGGCGGGGAAGGCAGGCTATCGTGCTGATTCCGGAAATTGCTTTGACATATCAGACTCTTCTGCGGTTTTATGTCCGCTTCGGGGAGCGGGTGTCGGTGATGAATTCCACCCTGTCCCAGGGGGAAAAATATGACCAGTGGGAACGGGCAAAGAAAGGGGAAATTGATGTAATGATTGGCCCGAGGTCCGCGCTGTTTACGCCATTTTCAAAGTTAGGGGCAATTATCATAGATGAAGAACATGAAAATACATATAAAAGCGAATCCATGCCGAAATATCATGCCAGGGAGACGGCGGAAAAAATAGCATCCATGCAGCAGGCTGTGGTCATCCTTGGATCGGCTACCCCTTCCCTGGAAGCTTACTGCCGGGCCAAAAGCGGGAAATACCGGCTGTATGAACTGACAGACAGGCAGGCAGGGGGAAAATTGCCTTCGGTTTATACCGTGGATTTGCGGGAAGAATTAAAACAGGGAAACCGCTCCATATTCAGCAGAAAGCTCCATGGGCTGATACAAGAGCGGCTGGAAAAAAAGGAGCAGAGCATTTTATTTTTAAACAGGCGGGGATATGCAGGGTTTGTTTCCTGCCGCGCCTGCGGGTTTGTGATGAAATGCCCCCATTGCGATGTGTCGTTATCGGAGCACATGGGAGGGAGGCTGGTTTGCCATTATTGCGGATATGAGCATCCGGCGGTGAAGAACTGTCCGGAATGCGGCTCTAAATATATTCTGGGGTTTCGTGCCGGAACACAGCAGATAGAGGAGGCGCTCCATAAGGAATTTCCGGGCGCAAGAGTTTTGCGTATGGATGCGGACAGCACCCGCACCAAGGACAGCTATGAAGAGATTTTAAACGCTTTTGCCAATGGGGAGGCGGATATCCTCCTGGGAACTCAGATGATTGTAAAAGGGCATGACTTTCCCAATGTGACGCTGGTGGGAATATTGGCGGCGGATTTATCTTTGCACATCAATGACTACCGGGCAGGGGAGAGGACTTTTCAGCTGCTGACCCAGGCGGCAGGGCGGGCCGGAAGGGGAAAGAGAGCCGGGGAAGTAGTGATTCAGACCTATGACCCGGAGCATTACAGCATCGTTCATGCGGCCAATCAGGATTACAAAGGATTTTATGCAGAGGAAATGATGTACCGGGAGATGCTGCTGTATCCGCCTGCAGCTCACATGCTGGCAATATTGGTAGCTTCCCCGAAGGAGGAGGCAGGCAGGGGGCTGGCGAAAGAAATTGGCATCCTGCTCAAGGGAGAATGGCCGGTGATAGGGCCAGCACCCGCTTCTGTAGGGAAAATCCAGGACATTTTCCGTTTCATGATTTATGTGAAGCATATGGATTATAGGAGGCTTATAGAAGCGAAGAACACGGTGGAAACCTTTTTGGCGGAAAGAGAGGAGAAAGGGATGGCTGGGAAAGAAACGGTTCAGTTTGACTTTGACCCGATGGGAGCTTATTAGTAAAGCAGTGTAGTTTAGATAGAGAAGAAAGGATGGATTGATATGGCGATTCGAAACATAAGAGAAATTGGGGATGGGGTATTGAATAAGAAGTGCAAGGAAGTAAAAGAAATGACGCCCCGCACAAAAGAGTTGATTGAGGATATGTTAGAGACGATGTATGAGGCCAATGGGGTCGGGCTGGCGGCGCCGCAGGTGGGAATATTGAAGCGCATTGTTGTGATTGATGTGACGGGGGAAGATCCTTATGTAATGGTGAACCCCAGAATCCTGGAAGTAAGCGGGGAACAGACCGGGCATGAGGGGTGTTTGAGCGTACCGGGAAAAACAGGGGTTGTGACCAGGCCCAACTATGTGAAGGCGGTAGCTTATAATGAGAATATGGAATTGTATGAAGTGGAAGGCACGGAACTTTTAGCCAGGGCAATTTGCCATGAAATGGATCATCTGGAAGGGAAGCTGTATGTAGATATGGTGGAAGGCCGGCTGATGGATGTGGAAGAACTGGAGGACGAAGAAGAGTAGTAGATTGGAATGACGAATTTATTCCCGCGAGCAACGAGCCAAGCGGCATGCTTAAATCCAACCAAAGGTTGGATTGGACATTTGGCGACTGCATGAAAGTTTGCAGGCTGTGGAAGGGGTGTGGTGATTAGAATGAAGATTATATTTATGGGAACGCCGGATTTTGCATCAGGTGCATTGGAAGCGGTTGTTAAGGCAGGCCATGAGGTGGCGGCAGTGGTAACGCAGCCGGACAAGCCGAAGGGAAGAGGAAAAGAAATGCAGATGCCGCCGGTTAAAATATGTGCATTGAAATATGGGATTCCGGTGTTGCAGCCGGTGAAAGTCAGAGAGCCGGGGGAAGTGGCTAGGCTGGCTGCTTTTGGGGCGGATATTTTTGTTGTGGCCGCTTTTGGGCAGCTTTTGCCGGAAGAAGTACTATGCCTGCCAAAATTTGGGTGTGTGAACATCCATGCGTCCCTTCTTCCCAAATACCGTGGGGCTGCGCCTATCCAGTGGGCAATTTTGAATGGGGAAAAGGAAACCGGGATAACAATTATGCAGATGGACAAAGGCCTGGATACAGGAGACATATTGATGACGCGGGCAGTTCCCATCGAGGAAAGGGAAACAGGGGCGTCCTTATTCGATAAATTGGCCGAAACAGGGGCACAGCTTATTGTGGAGGCATTGCCCAAGATAGAGAAAGGGGAACTTAAGCCGCAGAAGCAGAACGAAGCAGAAGCCAGTTATGTGGGTATGCTGAAAAAATCGCTGGGGCTTATCCGATGGGAAAAGGATGCACTTTCCATCGACCGGTTGGTTCGCGGACTAAATTCCTGGCCCAGCGCGTATACTTATTACCGTAAAAAGAACTTGAAAATCTGGGAATGTGAGGCAGTTTTGGAAGAAAACGGCCATGAAGGGATGGAAAATACGGCGGGCAGGATAGAAAAGGTGGAAAAGGATGCCTTTTACGTGAAAACAGGCAGAGGGCTTTTGAAAGTGACCCAGGTACAGCTGGAAGGGAAGAAGAGAATGGCAGTGAAAGATTTCTTGCTGGGATATCCTCTAAAGAGCGGGGATATACTGGGGGGAGTGGAGAATGTGTGAGAAGAATGGAGGTAGATGGATATGTATGGATATTATTTTGACCCAACATATGTGCTCGTGTTGATTGGGGCTGTATTGTGCATGGCGGCTAGCAGCAGCCTGAACAGTACTTACAACAAATATGCAAGGGTGCGTTGCATGAGCGGGATGACAGGGGCGGAAGCGGCTGCCCGGATTTTGAGCCAATCAGGGATTCACGATGTGAGGATAGAGCATGTAAGCGGTAATTTGACAGACCACTACGACCCAAGGAATAAAGTGCTTCGGCTGTCGGATGCCACATATCACGCCCAGTCAGTGGCGGCCATTGGAGTGGCCGCCCATGAGTGCGGACATGCCGTGCAGCATCAGGAAGGCTATACGCCGATAAAGATAAGGGGCGCTTTAGTGCCGGCGGCCAATATCGGTTCCAGGCTTGGGCTTCCCCTTGTGGTGTTGGGGATAGTGCTGGGGCTAAGCCCTGCTTTTGTACAGATTGGAATATGGATATTTTCCCTGTCCGTATTGTTTCAGATTGTGACTTTGCCGGTGGAGTTCAATGCATCTTCCAGGGCTTTGGCAATGCTGCAGGATTATGGGATCACCAGGGGAGAGGAAACGGATTATTGCCGCAAGGTACTGCGGGCTGCGGCGCTTACCTACGTGGCGGGGGCGGCATCTTCTATTTTGCAGCTGCTCCGTCTGGTTCTTTTGACCGGCGGCAGAAGAAGGGACGATTAAGAAATGAACCTACGGGAATTGGTATTGGATATGCTGATGGAATTGGAAAAGGGGAAGGCTTACAGCAACATTTTGATAAGGAATGTGCTGGATAAGTATGATTACCTTCCCGCAAAGGATAAAGCCTTTATAAAGCGGGTAACGGAGGGCGTCTTAGAGCGCCGGATACAGATAGATTATGTTATCAATGCCTATTCTAAAATACCGGTGGAAAAAATGAAGCCGCTCATCCGCAATCTGCTGAGAATGAGTGTGTACCAGCTGCTTTTTATGGATGGGGTTCCGGATTCGGCAGTGTGCAATGAGGCCGTGAAGCTGGCGGCAAAGCGGAAATTCCAGTCTTTAAAAGGGTTTGTGAACGGGGTGCTTCGCAATATTGCCCGCCGGAAAGAGGAACCGGCGCCGGATAAACAGGCACATCCAATAGAATATTTATCGGTGACTTATTCTATGCCGGAACATTTTATTAATGACTGGATGAAGACTTATGGGGAGGAACGGACAGAAAAGATGCTGCAGGCCATGCTGGAAATTCATCCGGTGACCATTCGGCTGAAAGAGTCTCTATCCGCAAAAGAGAAGGAAGCTTTATTTTTGGAAATGGGCAAAAGGGGGATAGGAGCGGAGGCTCACCCTTATTTGCCTTATGCGTACCGTTTATCTCATGTGGACGGGGTAAGAAATATTCCCGGATTTAACCAGGGACTGTTTGCCGTACAGGATGTGAGTTCTATGCTTTGTGTGGAGTGTGCAGGAATCAGGGAAGGCAGTTTTGTGGTGGATGTGTGTGCAGCACCGGGCGGAAAGAGTCTGCATGGGGCGGAAAAGGCAGGGAAGACGGGGCAAGTGCTGGCACGGGATATTTCGGATGCGAAGGTAGCCCTGATTGAGGAAAATGTCAGACGGCAGGGATTTGACAATATAAAAACAGAAGTTTTTGATGCGCTGGAATATGACGGAACATTGGAGGAAAAAGCGGATGTAGTCCTGGCGGATGTCCCTTGTTCCGGGCTTGGAATATTGGGCAGAAAACGGGATATTAAATATAATATGACACAGAAGATGCTTTCTCAGCTCCCTGAAATGCAAAGGGAGATATTAAGTACGGTATGGCGTTATGTAAAGCCGGGGGGAATCCTGGTATACAGCACATGCACGATACGCCGTGAGGAAAATGAAGAAAATGCCAAATGGTTTTTGGAAAATTTTCCTTTCACAGCGGAGGATATCAGTGGGAAAGTGAGACAGATTCCTCAGGCGGAGACGGCTGTAGAAGGATTTTTGCAGCTTTTGCCGGGGATTCATGAAACGGATGGTTTTTTTATCGGGGCATTTAGGAGAGAACTGTGAGGAAGAATTCCCAAGTCCGCAAAATACGTGAATTATAAAAAGATGCACCAAAATGCAGCATAGAAATGAGGGAAAAATGAAGGGTACGAAAGCGGATATTAAGTCCATGAATTTGGAAGAATTAAAAATAGAGATGGAAGCGGCAGGAGAGAAATCATTCCGGGCCAAACAGATGTATGAATGGATGCACGGAAAATTAGTCAGGGACTTCGATGAAATGACCAACCTTTCGAAAAATCTTAGGGAAAAGTGCAGGGAAAATTATTTGCTCACTGTTTTGAAACCGGTGAAAGTGCAGGAGTCTTCGTTGGACGGAACAAAGAAATTTTTATTTGAATTGCCGGGTGGAAATACGGTGGAGAGTGTGTGGATGAAATATAAACACGGAAATTCGGTCTGCATTTCTTCCCAGGTAGGGTGCCGGATGGGCTGCCGCTTTTGCGCCTCTGCCATTGACGGCCTGGTGAGGCCTCTTGCCCCTTCGGAGATGTTGGAACAGGTCTATGCCATTACATTGCTTACTGGAGAGAGGGTATCCAATGTGGTGGTGATGGGAATGGGGGAACCGTTAGATAATTATGATAATCTGATAAAGTTTATCAAGCTGCTTACCGATGAAAATGGCCTTCATATCAGCCAGCGTAATGTGACAGTTTCCACCTGCGGGCTTGTTCCTGAGATGAAAAAACTGGCAGAGGAAGGGCTGCAGATTACTTTGGCTCTGTCTTTGCATGCCGCAGATAACGAAAAGAGGAGGCAGCTGATGCCGGTGGCGAAGAAGTATACGTTAGAAGAGTTGATGGAAGCCTGTGCTTTTTATTTTGAAAAGACGGGCAGGCGTATTACTTTTGAATATAGTCTGATAAGCGGGAAAAATGATAGGGAAAAGGATGCGAAAGATTTGGCCGGACTTGTGGGCCATTTGAACTGCCATGTCAACCTGATACCCGTAAATCCCATAAAAGAGCGGGATTTTGTATCAAGTTCTTCCGAAAAAGTGATTGCATTTAAAAATAAACTTGAAAAATATGGAATAAATGTTACTATAAGAAGGGAAATGGGAAGAGATATTGATGGGGCGTGCGGTCAGCTAAGGCGCAGGCAGCTTCATCAATAATGCAGGAGGTTTCGTTGTGTTAAAGACATTTTCCGTTACGGATATTGGAAAAAGGAGAAAACTGAATCAGGATTATGTATTCGCATCGGAAAAACCTTTGGGGAATCTTCCGAATATATTTATTGTAGCCGATGGCATGGGGGGGCATAATGCAGGAGATTATGCATCGAAATATGCGGTAGAGACGATAAAGAAGGAGATTGAGGATTCTTTTGAAAAAAATCCGGTGAAAATATTGGGAAAGGCGATAGAGTCTGCCAACAGCCATATCAGGAAAAAGGCTATGGAAGAGGAACGGCTTCGGGGCATGGGAACAACGGTGGTGGTAGCCACCTGCCTGAAGGATAAGTACTTGGAAGTGGCCAATGTGGGCGATAGCAGGCTGTATGTGGCAAATGACCGGGAAATACGGCAGATTACCAGAGACCATTCCCTGGTAGAGGAAATGGTGCGCCGGGGAGGCATTGACAGGGAATCGGCCAGAAGCCATCCGGACAAGAATATTATTACCCGGGCGGTGGGCGCAGAAGATACGATAATGGCCGATTTTTTTGATGTGGAATTAAAACCGGGGGATATTGTGCTGATGTGTTCGGACGGATTGACTAATATGCTGGAAGACGAAGAAATCCACATGATATTGAGCAGCCAGAACAGTGTGGAGGAAAAGGCGGAGGAATTGGTGAAAGCAGCCAATGACAACGGGGGAAGGGATAACATTGCAGTAATACTTATGGAACCCTTTGCCAGTGAGGAATAACACGAAGGCTGGAAATCCAGGATTTTCAACCGGAGGCTTTTCCGGGCGTCATCAGGCGTTTTGGATAAGGCTCTCAGCTTTGAAAGGAGCAAAGTTATAAGATGATTAAAATAGGAATGATGATTGGAGACCGATATGAAATACTGGAAAAAATTGGCACTGGGGGAATGTCAGATGTATATAAATCGAAAGATCATAAATTAAACCGGTATGTGGCGATTAAAGTCCTGAAACAGGAGTTTTCGGAAAACGCAAATTTTGTTTCCAAGTTCAGGGTGGAAGCGCAGGCAGCTGCCGGGTTAATGCATCCCAATATTGTGAATGTTTATGATGTAGGTGAGGAAAACGGCATTTATTATATTGTGATGGAGTTGGTAGAAGGTATTACCCTAAAGAAATATATTGAAAGAAAGGCGAGATTGTCGGTAAAAGAGGCAGTCAGCATCGCTATTCAGGTTTCTATGGGGATTGAGGCGGCACATAACAATCACATTATACACAGAGATATCAAACCTCAGAACATAATCATATCGAAGGAAGGAAAGGTAAAAGTTACGGACTTTGGTATAGCCAAGGCGGCTACCAGCAATACCATTACCAGCAATGTAATGGGTTCCGTTCATTATACTTCGCCGGAGCAGGCACGGGGGGGATATAGCGATGAAAAGAGCGATATTTATTCCCTGGGCATCACTATGTTTGAGATGCTGACTGGGAGAGTGCCGTTCAATGGGGAGACAACGGTGGCAATTGCCATTAAACATATTCAGGAGCCGCTTCCTTCCCCCAGGGATTATATACCGGAGATTCCCCTCAGCGTGGAGCAGATTGTATTTAAGTGCTGCCAGAAAAGCCCGGACCGGAGATATCAGACAATGGCTGATCTGGTAACGGATTTGAAGCAGTCGTTGATTAATCCGGATGAAGATTTTGTAAAAATGGTCAACCCGGACGAAGAGGCATCCACCCGCATGATTACAGATAAGGATATGCTGCAGATAAAACGGCAAAGCGACAGAAGGGATTCCATGGATGAAGCCCTCCGTTTGAAAAAAGATGTCCGGCGCAAGTATTACGATGAAGATGATGACGAAGATGAAGAAGAAATGCTAAATGAGGAGGAAGAGGAAGATATTGAAGAGGATATGGATGAGGAGGAAGAGGGATATGATTCCAAGATGGAAAAGGTAACAACGATTTTAGCCGTGGTTGCTGCCCTGCTCATCGGATGTATCGTGTTATTCTTAGTAGGAAAGACGTTGGGGATTCTGCCTTTTGAGGGTCTTGGTTTCCAAAAAGAGGAAGATGCCGCGCAGGAGGATGCGGGGAAAGTGGAAATGCCCAAGGTAGTGGGGCGTCAGGTAGAAGAGGTGAAGACGGAGTTGCTGGGGCTGGGTTTAACGCCGGAAATCACCTATAAGGAAACGGATGAGTACGCAGCGGGCCTGGTATTGGAGTGCAATATAGGTATCGGCCAGATGGTGGATTCCCAAACGGAGATTAAACTTACGGTAAGTGCCGGCGCCAGCGGCGTGGAGGTGCCGGATGTAGCCGGAATGTCAACGGCACAGGCTGTATCCAGCCTGGAGCAAAAAGGCTTCGTAGTAAACCGGACGGAGAGTTATGATGCAGGGGTGGAAAAGGGAAATGTGATTTCCCAGTCTCCGGAAGGCGGCACGAAGGCACCCAATGGGTCAGCGGTCACCATACGGATTAGCCAGGGGGCTGAGGACAATAAGGTCAGGGTTCCCGATTTGATAAGGCTTTCGGAAATGGATGCCATGGCGACTATTACTGAAAGCGGGCTGAATGTGGGCAGCGTAAAAGAGGTGAACCATGAAGATGAATCGTTAAACGGGCTGGTTTGCTACCAGAGTTATTCGGTGGGGTCTTATGTAGACCCGGGAACGGCGATTGATTTGCAGGTAAGTATCGGCCCCAAGCAGGGTACCTATAGTTATGTTGGGAGTATAGAGGCGCCTTCCGCAGCGGAAGACCCGGAATATAGGGATGGATTAAATGTAACGGTTACGATAGATACGGCGGATGGGATACAGCTGTTAAATACGAGCACAGCATCTTTCCCGATTTCCGTAAATTACACGGGAATACGGTCGGCTACGGGAACTGTTACTTTCACTTATACGGTAACTACGGATGCAACTACCCAGACGAACCCGGAAACAGGGGAAGTAACCACAACGGAAGGCAGCGCGGTACAGAAGACTGTGTCCAGGGAAGTGCAGTTTACGCCGGAATCGTAAGCGAAGGGATGGAAGAAATGAAGTTCCACTAAGGTTGCCAGGAGGCATAGAGGTATGGCAGGAAACGGGATTATTGGGGAAACTGGAAAATATAAAGAAGAAAATAGGTATATACATGGGAAAATCGTGAAGGGGATTGCCGGATTTTATTATGTATATGGGGAGGATAACAGCGGAAAAGGCGGCCGGATATACGAATGCAAGGCCAAGGGGATTTTCCGCAAGGAGAATAAGAAACCCCTGGTGGGCGATGATGTACGTATGGAAATCCTGGAAGAAGATGCCCAGACCGGAAATATTGTGGAACTTCTTCCCAGGAAAAATGAACTGATACGTCCGGCAGTGGCGAACATTGATCAGGCGCTTGTTATATTTGCGATAGTGAAACCGGAACCAAATTTTAACCTTTTGGACCGGTTTCTTATTATGATGGAGCAGCAGGGGTTATCCAGTATTATTTGTTTTAATAAGCAGGATATCGCTACCCAGGAAGAAAAGGAAGCGCTGGAAAAAGCTTATGGCTCCTGCGGCTGCCGCATATTATTTGCCAGTGCCAAAAAAGGGGATGGCATAGAGGAACTAAAAGGGCTGCTGCATGGTAAGACTACGGCGGTAGCGGGCCCCAGCGGGGTGGGAAAATCATCCATTATCAATTGCTTAAACCCGGAAGCATGCATGGAAACCGGGGAAATCAGCAGAAAAATTGACCGTGGAAGGCATACCACCAGGCATTCGGAAATCGTAGCCTTGCAGGAGGGGACTTACATTATGGATACGCCCGGATTTACATCTTTAAGGCTTTTCCATATGGAAAAAGAAGAACTGCCCGGATATTACCCGGAATTCGTTTTCTACGAAGGAAAATGCCGTTTTTCCGGCTGTGCCCATATAAACGAACCGGACTGCGGGGTGAAGATGGCTTTGGACGAGGGGCGGATAAGCAAGGTACGGTATGAGAACTATAAGGTTTTGTATAGGGAATTGCAGGAAATGAAGAGATATTAGAGGGGGCAAGACTCGAAATGGCCGGATTCCGTAACAGGGAGGCCGAAAGGCGGAACCGTTACATGCCAAGCGCAGGCAGGGCATTCATATTGACTGATGTGGGAATTTCTTGTATGGATTCGGTGTTCTGGCAGTTTTGGGGTTAACGTATATTATGGGTAAAAATATTGAGGAGAAAACTGGGAAGGCAAATACAGAGGAGAACAGGCAGTTCCGTATTTTATCTGCACTAGGCATCACTTTTGTCGTTGCAGGGCATTTGGGGTATGGAGTGTTTGATATGGGAGGGCTATTTCCATATTATTCTTTTCATGTGTTTATTTTCCTGTTTGTATCGGGGTATTTCTATAAGGATGAGGCAGAGAAGAATATTGGGAGATATATTTGGAAGAAATGCACAGTTCTATTGTTCCCTTATTTCCTGTGGAATCTGTTTTATGGGATTTTAGCGCAAATATTTCATAAGGCGGGGTTCTCGCTTGGGGAGTCTCTTTCTCTTAAGACACTTTTCCTTTCCCCTTTTTTAGGAGGGCATCAGTTTTTATATAATTTTTCTGCATGGTTTGTTCCGGCGCTGTTTTTAGTCGAGGTAATCAATGTATTGATGCGTAAAGTCCTGGGGGTTCTGCATCTGAAACGGGAATGGCTGATTTTTATCTGTTCCTTGATTTTGGGTATGGCAACAATTCAATTGGCAATAGGCGGGCATGTATGGGGGAATTATAAGTTTCCGGGCAGGATTCTGCTCATGTTTCCGGGATTTCAGATGGGCAGGATTTATAAAGAGAAGATAGAATCACATGATACGCTGCCAAATGGGATTTACTTTTTGTTGGTCATAGGAGTACAGGTATTGATTAGCATTTTTAATGCCGGGCTGGCATTCGGTGTGGTATGGGTAACAAGTTTTGCCAACGGATTTGTTATTCCTTATCTGACAGTGGCCACGGGGATTGCATTCTGGTTGCGGATAGCCAGGATTATGAGTGAAAATCCTGTTGTTTCAGCGAAACTGGCTGTAGTTGGGCGTAATACTTTTTCCATTATGATGCATCACATAGCCGTATTCATGCTTATAAAAGGGATTTTTTATTTGTGCAGCTGTCTGACTCCTTTTTGTGCCGGATTTGACAGGGAGTCGTTTTTTCATGATATTAATTATATCTATCTGGCAGGCGGAACGGAGGCAGGCAAATGGATTTATCTGCTGGCCGGGATGGGAGTACCGGTTCTTATAAAGGAAGGATTAAATAGAGTAAAAGCATTTGTGAGAAAGACAGTGGGTGTCTTTTGATAGGAATGAGGTGCGGATACAGAGTATCCCCCTCTTTCGTAAAACTAGAGGGCATCCATAGGAAAATCACATCCTACGTTCTTTTCAACTATACAAATTGATTATATCATATAGGGGCTGATACTCGATCAAAAGGAGTCAGAATATGATGTACGAAAAAATTTGAATAAATAGAAAAACAGTGGTAAGATATTTGTGAAAATGAGAGGAAAAGGGGGACTAGGTAGTGAATATATTAGTGATAGGAAATGGATTCGATTTAACCCATGGACTTCCAACAAAATACACGGATTTCCTATTATTCTGAAAAATGGTTTTAAAATTATTGAAGAAAGTCATATAAAAAATATAATTCTTAAGGATGATCAAGACTAAAATTCCACTTGTTGATGGAGATGCTACTAATGATATAGAGTAGAAAGGACACAATCTTATGATAAGGCCAAATATAAAAATTGGAATAGTATACAGTCAGAATTCAAAAAAATATGCAATTGATTTAAAAAAAATAATTATGCAACGGAGACAAGAAGGATATTGTATAGATGTTGTTATGGTAGATGAAGAAATAATTGATATAGAAAGAGAAATTGATGCACGTGTGTTTAAAAATTTGGATAAATGTAGTTATGGTATAGTATTTTTGACTAAAGATATTTGTATTAAGGATGAAAGCTATCAATATGTTTCAAAGCCTAATGTATTGCTAGAATTAGGGTATTTTAAAGGACGTATAAATAAAAATAATATTTGGTGTATTACAGACTTCTCGTATAAAGAATTTAAAGAAAAGTATTTAATGCCTTCAGATATACCGGCAGAAGTGTTAGAGGTGATTGATAAAAATAATAGTTATAATAACATAAGCAAAATATTTGATAAGTTTATAGTGATAAATCGGATTATAAAACTGGAGAATTATAATGCTAACGATTTAGATAGTTCTTTGCTATTAAACCCACATTATAAGACAAATTACGCTACTCTTTTTTTAGAGAACCAACTAAAAACAATAGAAAAATTTTCTGTAAAGTGGCAAGCGGAAGAGATTATAAATATTTGGATGGAAGAGAAAGAAATGCTTAGCGATGTGGAGCGGATTATTTATTTGTTTGAAAGAATAGTTATGCTTCCTTTTTTTTCAGCGGATTTGTTTGGTGAGAAGTTAGATAATTTTTTACAAGTAGAACTCACTACAGGGAGTAAATATGCGTATGCATGTCATAAAATTTTAGAATGCATAAACAGTTATGAAATATATAAACGTGATAGAAAATCAGTGGACTTTGATTTTTGTTTAAAAGTAGCTGAAAGCATCCAAGAGAAAATAGATATTTTTCAGGAAGTAACCATTTCACCAATAATTGAATGTGTAGCTAGAGATTATATTGGATTGGGATATTTGAATGCTTTCTTAGCATTATCACAAAAAGAAATAGAGGATGAAAAATATAATAATTTGAAAATGAATTTGTTAAATATGAGCAAAAATAATTTTGAACGTGTTTTAAAGGTGAGTGAAGAATGTTTAAATGATAGTACTGGGATTTTCTCTGCGTTTGTATATTATAATCTTGCAAGAGTAAATATAAGTTTGGAACAACCTGCATCTTTTCAATTTAATCAAGGAATTAATAAGAGAAATGCATTATCAAGATCTAGATATTTTCCAGAGATATTCAGACTTAATTTTTCTTTGGAGAGAATTCATGCGGAAATTGATTATTACAATTATAAAAAGGAAGCTGATAATCAAGTAGACTATGTAGATAAGATAAAATTGTTAAAAGAAGAGTTAGAAGAGATGAAAAAAACACCAGTGGTAGAAGTTTCATTATTTAAAGGAGTAGAGAATAGATTGAATCAGATATTAAGCAATGATTTCTAACTAAATATGAAAACTCTGGATTCAATATCTAATGAGATATTTAGCTTTATACAAAAGGAGTTATAAACTAATAAACCCCAATTTCAAAGGTTACTTTCATGCATAAACATGATGGTGGCTTTTATTAGACAAAACATGATAAATTTTTTAAATTCAATATATTTAAATGATTTTGCATATATAGAGCGAGGGTATCGCCCAATCATTTAATTTTATGATTTTGCGACACCCTCTAGCCCCTTGTTTTGGGTACTGCATCTCTAAGATGTTTGAATCAAATAAAAAGGAAAAATAGCTAATACGGGCAAAATATAGTATAAATAAATCGGATTACAAAGGGGAAATATATGGTGAATGTGAATTATGATAGTTTCTATAAATTTTTAGTTTCGTTAGGCATTATTATGTGTACCTTACCTGTTACAATATTATTATTTTTATTTACTGATTCTTTTAACCTACAAATATCAGAAGCTGATCTGAGCGAATACACAAAAACTGCTCAAAATGTTATAAGGATGAAGCAATTTACCCCATTACTAATCAAGAAATGGTATACATGGCTTATATCTGCCATTTTCTTTTTGGCTGGTTTCTTTTTGATTTGTTTAGGAATGAAAAAATGGTATCAGCTACAAAAATTTGACGATATTCGCAAAAAAAGAGAAGCCCAAGAAGCAATGGAAGCTATAAAAAAACATACTACAGATATGTCCGATGAACAAATTATACAAAAGAATGTTTTTGATATGTCTGATGAGCAAATTATACAAAATCATAATATCCCTGAAAGCATCAATTCTATTGCAATGAAAGGTTTTTTAGTTGAACAAAAATATTTCAATTTTGTTAAAAGCACAAAACGTACATATCTTATCAAACGCAATATTATTATTGGAAGGTGTGAATACGATATAGTTGCATTTTCAAATCGGCTTTTTGAAAAGGATTATGTTTATGAAATAAAATATATGAGAAAAGGTATTACTTCTGGTCGAATAGAGCGCTGTAGAGAACATATGGAAAAGTTAAAAAATAACTTTTCGGAAACATTAAATCGAATACCATATATGGTATTAGCAATAGTTGTTCCTGATGAAGTATATGAACACACTTTAAGTATTACAAACAATATTGAAAAGTGGAATAACAATTCGATTGAGGTAATAAAGGAAAGTGAATTACCAGAAGCATAATAGTATATAGAGGGGGTGTCGCGAAATCATCGTTTGAGACGACCAAGTGATACCTCTGCTCTATTTCTACTAAAAAAATCCGGCATTTTCCTGTGTCAAATGAATCTGCCGGATTTCTGCCTTTAGCAGAGTAAGCCTGATACGGCAGGCGGTAGTCCAAATTCTCCAATTCGTGGCTCAGCAGTCGGACTGAATAATCATCAGAAACCAGACCTTCCAAATACAATGCTTAATTTAAGCTGACTTGAAATTTTAAATTCCAGTGCAAAAGTAAATTCCACTGTAGTTTAAAATTTATACGAAAATGGAGATTTTTAGGAGTCAGATTGACCTCATCCGGGTCAACCGGCCTGAGTTGAAGTGCTTTCAAGACTTCCCCACCGTATGTTCCCAGTGCGGTTGCATAAGGTGTCCTTCCCGAAAGGCTTTCCCGTGGTGTGGAATTGATATGGTTTACGATCAGGTTCACATCCCACTGGGTGGGGGGAATTCAAAGCTGGTGCTTTTGGGCAGTACCATGCGTAGCATGGTGTGGGCATTTTCCACGCCGCCCTTCTGCCCGCCGCGCAAGGGGGCACAGTAATAGATGTTAGTCCTCTCTATGCCGTTTATGCCTGCATCTAAGGAGACGGGGTCACCAAATTCAGAGCCCCTGTCAGTTAGGAGGATATCAAAAAGATAAGTGCCCAGTTTCTTCCCCAGTCGATCAAAAATGGCATGGACGGCGCCTTTTGCACAGCGGTTCATCAGAAATGCCAGAAACAGTTTTTCACGTTTCAGGAAAAAAGTCAGCAGGACTTTCTTTGATTCATTGGAAGAATGTACTGTATCCATTTCCGTCCAGTGGTCAGGGGACAGTGCCTGGAAATCAGCGTACACCCTGCCCAGAAACACTGCACGGTCTTTGAACTGTGTATTGTGGCACTTACGCAGTTTGAATTTCACCTTACGTTTGAGAACGATGTTCCTTGCAGTAAAGAGACCATCATCCAGATAAGCGTAAAGAGTCCTGACGGACATTCCCAGTTCTGGGTTGTTACGGTTTGGGAAAGGGATTGCCCCTGGGAGAACAGTGGGGAGATGAGCATATCCTTCTGCCGCAGTTCATGTTTCGCCATGCTGATACCGGAGCGGGAATCCGTAAGGAACTCTCTGTACTCCCTGTCAGCGAATTTAGCATCATAGCGGTATTTGCGGGCAATGGGTGCAGTGGTTTATGGCTTTAGGACATCCATTACAGACATAAGGCGTTTTATTGAGGCGGCTACAGCGTTCACTGACAAAGTCAGGGCAGGTCTGGTTACAGGTAGGACAGGAGGCACATTTCACATCACAGGGGATGATCTTACGGTCATCAAGGGTAAGGTGTTTCTGGTTGTCAGGTATGTATCTACTCATGGAGAACCTCCTTCTACTGCTGTCAGGAGGGCAGGAAAAGTATAGCACTGACATGTGAAAGAGTAAAATCCATTTATGCAGAGGTAAATTCCACTGAACTATCTAAAGGTGGAATTTCAAGTTTCAATTTTCGATCCTGAATATGATGTCAGTGCTGATTGAAAAAATGGGATAGGGGTGTTATAATATACACGAATACAAATGCATATCATAACTGAATGAAGAATATGAAGGAAAAGGGAATTACAACATACACTTTTAGACAAAAAGCATTGATACTGTAAAGCACATTGACAAAACTTAAAATGTGCAGTGGTGCAACAATGGAAGAGATTGAGCAAAATTTACAGGAATACAAAGACACTCATAACGGAAAAGATTTTATGTGTGATGTATCAACAAAGACTATTGAGGATATATGCCAGTTGTTACAATGCCAGCCGGAAGATTTGATTGAATGGAAAGTTGATCTAAAACCAGAATTGGCATATGAAACCAGATTTAAGGAGTGATGCTCTATGCGGAAATTAAAGGTATACTTGGATACATCGGTTATAAGCCACTTGTTACAAGAGGATGTACCTGAGAAGATGTCAGATACAAGACAATTATGGGAAATGTTTAAGGCTGGAAAATATGAAGTGTATCTGTCTACGGTGACGTTGGAAGAAGTGGCAGATTGTCCAGAGCCTAAACGGAGTGAATTTAGAAAGTATTTGGAACAGATTGAATATACAGTTTTAGGCATTACGGATGAAATGGAAATAGTAGCACATAAGATAATTGAAATGGGCATATTAACAAAGAAAAGTTATGATGATTGCCAACATATTGCAGCCGCAGTAGTTGCAGAATGTAATTGCATTATTTCATGGAATTTTAAGCATATTGTAAATATTAAAACAATTCATGGGGTAAGGGCAATTACTAATTTAACGGGATACAAAACGATCGATATTCTTAGTCCTACAGTTTTATTAGAAAGTGAGGGATGATTATGGAAAAGCCTGTTTTAAGCCCTGATTTTACGATTGAGGACATCCACAAGTTGAGGGAGTACAACTATTATATCACTAAGGATATGTCTCCAGAAGAAAGAAGAAACTATTATAATGAACGTGGTTGGGCATTCCAGCGTGAAATAGAAGAAGCAAGGCTCCAGGAAGTGTAGACATGAAAAGGCAGATTTTGAGACCTGATTTTACTGTTGAAGACATTCACAAGAATTTGTGGCAAAAATCAAGAAGAACACGAGGTTGACTGATCCTATGGCAAAATAAAGAGGTAATTTCTTTGTATGTTTTCAAGTAATATTGTATATATGTGTTGCTTATATAGATAAAAATGTGTTTAGAAACTATAGGTTGAGCATTAATACCCGAAAAGGAAGGACAAGTCATGAGAGAATGTCTTGTCCTTTCTGCGTATCTTACGACTTTGATGGGGCCGGCAGAATCGTAGATATTGGAGTAGTTGCTGAAATCGTCGTTACAAAGATATAGCTTTATAAAATATACTTTATTGACAATATGACATATTTGCCATATACCAAATACAGAAAGAAAATTGGAGATTAATGCTTTTCAGTATTTTTAAAGTTATCCCTCCTTAAAAACCTTGATTTTACAGATTTTTCATAATCACATCATTTCCCAACCACAGGAATCAATGAGTTTTGAGTTAGAGGGTGGAAAGGGTGAAAACAACCGTTGGCGCAAATGGTTTCTTTTCAGAGATCATATGGTAAATACAGACCATTATCATGCGGACATAGAGTTCGACTTCTGTCTGGGTGATCATATCCTCAAGGTATTCCAGGTGCCTGCGGGCGAGTTCCGGCTTTTTTGCCTGGTCTGCTTCAATGCTGTAACCTTTAAGGGCTTCAATTATTTCGGATGATGTGGCTTTTGTGCCTTTTCGGATCAGCTTGCGGACTGTTTTTTCATCCATGGTATCTGATGTATGTTTCAGCAGATAGGACATGATCTCCGTTGCCGTCTTACAGAAAGGGTCTTTCAGGACGCTTGCAATGCCAATGTTGAAAACCGTCATGCAGTTCTGGATACGGTTCTTCTCCGATGATTTCATGCATACCAGTTTAAAACGGTATCCTGCGATTTCCCGGAGCCGCCGGAAATCTTTTGGAGGGATAAAGGAGCATCTGACCAGATCAAACTTGTAGAGGTCGGCAATCCATTTGGAATCCTTTTTGTTGGTTTTCTTGCCCTTGATAGCTTTCACATATTTGGGATGCGTAAGGCAGACATCAATGTCCTTTTCAAGGTAATTAAAAATTGGAATCCAATACTTTCCAGTGGATTCCATAAGCTTAAAAATGGATAGCAACATTGACTGTCATCCTGTGACTGAATAAATATGGTTTATTACCAATGACCACACCATTCCGAACCAAAGAAACCAAAGACCAAAAGACAAGCATTATGGAAAAATCCAAAAGTTTATATTTTTTCACAATGCCGACTACTACGGAATCCCTCTCATTTCTATCATTCATATTGATACATAGGAAATTTGTTGCTATAATTAAAAGCGCAACAAGTTGCCAATAAGGAGGGATACATGAATTTAGATGATTTGACTAAAAAATTTTCAAGTTCTACAGCGAACCAAAGAAAGGCTATTTTCAGTACATTGTTTATCGCCGGGAACAAGCTGCAAACGCTTTTTGATAACCATATTCCAGAGGTATCATTAAAGCAATTTATGTTATTGTCAATAATCAGACAATCAAAGGAACAGCTAACATTTACTCAATTAGGAAATTTATTAGGCTGTTCAAGACAAAATATCAAAAAGTTAGCTGATGTCTTGATGAAAAAAGGATTTATTACTATTCAACAAAGCCCGCATGATACAAGAGCTATGTGTATCTGCCCCACGGAAAAGGTAAATGACTTTTATACAAATGGCTTTTCTGAATACCAAGATGAATTGAAATATCTTTTTGAAGTTTATACAGACAAAGAAATTGAAACTCTTTTTACCCTTTTATCAAGACTGTATTCCGGAATAGAAAATTTGGAAAAGAGAGTTGCAAATGAAAAAAAGTAGAAAGGTGCTGTTAATAACGTTTCTTGTTGTCTTGTTTTTGCATATTGGTGGAAAAATCATAATTGGTAATATGGTTGGAAATGTTCAGGATATTTCTGTATCTATGCCCGACCTATTAAATGTTCAAGACGGAAAATATATAGGTGAATATTTGAGTGAAAGTTGAGGTATCAGTCAGCAATCATCGAATAACCAATATTGCAACATGATAATGGTCTGGGAAGTGCGGCAGAAAGCATAGTCAATGATGTAGTGGAAGAACAGCCATTAGACATAGAGGCAGTATCGGGAACTACGGTAAGTAGTAAATGTATCTTAAAAACTGTCGAAAATGCAATAGAAAATTAAAGAGGGAGATTTATGCTGATGAAAACAATCGTAATTTACAATTCACAAACAGGATTTACAAAGCGGTATGCAGAATGGATAGCGGAAGCAACGGGGGCTGATTGCATTGAATTATCAGCCGCCAAAAAGCGAAATTTGTCTGCATATGAAGCCATTATTTTTGGAGGTTGGGCTTGTGCGGGCAGTATCAGTAAAATTAGTTGGTTTAAGGGCAATATGGATAAATGGGCAGATAAGAAGCTGATTGCATTTTGTGTTGGAGGAAGCCCGATAGATAACCCGGAAATTGACATAGCCCTTAAACGGAATTTCAGCGAATCGGAACAGAAAAAAGTAAAGACCTTTTATTGTCCGGGAGGATTCAATTATGAAAAAATGTCTACGCCATCTAAAATGATGATGAAAATGTTTGTAAAAGCACTTAAAGCAAAAAAAGATAAGACAGAAGCGGAAGAAATAATGGTAAAAATGATTTCTTCGTCTTATGACATTTCAAACAAAAAGTATATTGAACCGATTTTGCAATATCTGAAAAAATAACTGCTGGTTGTTTCGTTTGTTTGATAGGTGATAATTAAGGAGCGACAGCCACACGAAAAGGAAACACAGACCAAGCCGGAGATACCGTCCAAACCTGTCAAGTCTGCCGAAGCAGCCGCCTATTCAAAGTTATATAAGATTTACAAGGAACTGAGACGACAGAATGAAATCATTTTTGAGGCAGAAAAAGAACGCAATTCTTTGCACCTTGACAAAATAAGTTCTATATAGTACTATTGCCATTGAGAAAGGGGACATCCTTTTTTATGCTGTACAGCAAAACTGCCGCTTCTATCCTTGCGAAGCGGTGAGTAAGGATAGGTGTGATAAGCTTGGAAACACGAACAGGTTTTTTGATTTCCCATATTAAACAGATTCAAGGGAGAGTCTTTGGCCGGCTTTTGCAAACATGCGGTGTAGAGGAGTTTAACGGACCGCAAGGGCATATTCTTTATGTGTTATGGCAAAGTGAAGGCATTCCTATTGTGGAACTTGCACAAAAAACGGGATTGGCAAAGAATACACTTACTGTAATGCTTTGCAGAATGGAAGAAAATGGCTTAATCTGTCGAGAAGCTTCAGCTTCAGACCGACGCCAAAGCCTGATCAGTCTTACCCCCCGAGCCCGTGCATTGGAGAAACGTTATAATCAAGTCTCTCAGCAAATGAACAGCTTGTTTTTTAAGGGTTTTGAAAAGGAGGAAATCAAGGAATTAGAGCAGTATCTTGACCGTATCGTTTCCAACTTGGGGCAAATGGAACAAGCATTAAAAAAAGTAGGAAAGGATGTACACGATGGCAAAGGTAAAAACTAAGATTTACAATGATTACTGTCCGCAGGCGTTATTTCTTTATGGCACAAAACAGGAAGATGGACAGCCCCATTTTGGTCTTTTCTGCTGGTTTGGATATTGTCATTCCTCAGAGGTGCTCGGAGTAATGGCTTGTATAAATGGGGAAAAGCAGACCAAGGATTTGATACGCAAAAATGGTATGTTCTCAGCTAATCTCGTATCTGAACAGCTGCTGCCTTTGGCAGATTATTATGGTTGTATCTGTGGCAGAACCACACCTGACTTCCATTGATGGAAGATATCTCGGAAAATGGGGAGAACCTATGAAAAATATGGCTAACATCAAAGAATAGATGTATAATACAAAGGCATTTTGGAGAAACAGACTACAAAAGTCTTAGAATGATTTAATCCCCCCGAATTGGGGGGATTAAATTGCTAAATCAGATAAATTTTTCATTTTACAGATTGAAGTCAAGAATGTTGTTAAAGGAGAAATATATGAATTTGTTAAAACATGGCGATACCATTGGGATTATATCACCAAGTTGGGTAGCAAATCAAAGTGATTATGAAAAGTACGCAAAAGGCATTGAAAAATTGGGATTTCAAGTCAAATTCGGCAAAAATATTTATAAAGACACTTATAAATATACAGCAAGTGTAACAGAGCGTGTTGATGATTTGAACGAGATGATATATGACGAGAATGTAAGGTTGGTATTCTTTGGTGGGGGGTATGGAAGTGTGGATTTACTTCCGTATATTGATTATAATAGAATAAAAGAAACTCCGAAACTTTTTTTGAGTTATAGTGATGGAACATCTATACTTAATGCTATATATGCTAACACTGGCGTAACGACATACTATGGGCAGACACCGGGATTATTTGATAATATCAGCGAATACGACAGAAAACAATTTATTGCGCATTTGATTGATGGAGCTGTAACAGATTATATCAGTAATAGCGATTGGTATACTATAACAGGGGGATGCTGCAAAGGAAGCCTTGTTGGCGGATATTTACTTAATTTTGTTTTGACTTTGGGGAACAGATTCTTTCCCTATAAAACAGACAGGAATTATATCTTATTTATTGAGGAATTGGATAAATTTCAATCCGTTCAAGATGTCAGCATGTTCTTAACTTGTATTGGACAAAGCCGGTTGATGGAACAAGTAACAGGTTTGTTGTTTGGACACTATTCAGATGATATTTCGCCACTGCTGTTTGAAGTACTGGAGCGGTTTGGTAAAAAATATAGCATTCCTGTGGCTTATTGTGACGATTTTGGTCATGGCTCCAATCATGCAATTTTTCCTATTGGCAGAGGGGCGGTATTAGACACAAAAAATAAAACACTATTATTTCAATAGAGCATAATTCGTATACGAAAGAATATTTGCTTAATTTTCCCTTATTTTTGCACTTATGAGGGTTCGTGACATGATGGAAAAGGATATAACACGAGGGAGAGTCTAAGGGCAAACTCACTTGCTATAAATTTAGTGTCTGCAAGGGTTTGCGGATTTCTTGAAGATAAGATATAACAGTTAATAAGTGCTATAAAAAGTGTCTTATCAGAATTCCGGTTTGTAAAATAAAATAACGGCATTAAAGGCAGTGGGCGGTTTGCCTACGGGCTCAACCCCCAAAAGCTGGGGGCCGTGTCCTCCCACCTCTGCGACCCGGCCACAGCCGAATTGCCGTTTGTGAGCTCCCCTATACATGGCGCGAATATAGGAGGTGCGGTTTCCTTGTATTTGCGCGGTTCATGCAAAGCGGAGGGTGGAAAAATGGCGGCAGTTGTGGTAGAATTAATAAAAATAGCAGTGGTGTGTTTTGACATTGGTGAAAAAGCAAAGAGAGGTTCGCAGGTATGGTGAAACAGAAAAGACGATACCAAAAGGGAGCTGCGCTTGCCCTGTCGCTTTTGCTGCTGCTTGGTTCGCTGGCAGGTTGTGGGGGCAAACCGCAGGAGGATGCGTCCTGCGCGGACGGGCCGACAAATACATACACGCCCCCGGTGAATGAGGACGGACAGATCGTCATTACCATGCCCAAAACGTTATTGGGGGGAAAGACCGCCGAGGAACTGGAAACAGAAGATAAGGAGCAACGCCAGACAGCGGCCAAAGAGGGAACACTGGAACAGGTGGTTTACAATGCGCTGCTGGCAAATGAGGATGGCACGTTTAGCTACTATCTCACAATAGAACAGTATCCAAAACTGAAAGCGGCATATTATTGGCTTGGCTGTTTGCGTGACCCTTTTACCGCTGAAATTTCGCAGGAATTTGTAGCGGCGGCGGATTATACAGATTTGGATGAAAATGGAGTTCCTTGGGGGCTTACAGTCTTGGTAGATGCCGAGACTTATTACTCCATGGAAATGTGGTACTCTGCTGTGGTCACAGTTGCACCAGCGGTCATGCTGGGGCGGTATCAAGTATTATGCGGGATTTCCGGTGAGGAATGGGCCGTCCATGTGACCGTGAAAGACGCTGATAGCGGAAAAGTTATTTCAGAACACGACTTCCCCACCCGCGGCGAGTGAGCCAAAAGCGCTGACGAGGCGGCGCGGGCTATGGCGGACAGTTTTGTTTGGGATTGTTCGGTTTTATAAACAAAGAGCCCACACCTGAAAATGCCTGCTTGGGATTTGGAAAATGGTTAGTTGAGCAATTAGCTTTGTGGGAAGAAGATGAAGGTAAAAAATTTATAGTAGACCATTTCCAAAAATTCTGTATGACGGACATAGATGATGCGGACGAAGCAAGGCTTGAAACTAATAATTGGGATATGGTTTGTTACAATCCAACGAGTTTTGGAGAACAGTTGGATTTTTGGTTTGAAATAGAGTTTGTTATAGAGAATGGGCAACTAAAGGCGGTATTCGATATAAATATATAGAAGTCTAAATTTTCATTGATTGGTGGACACAAGTTTCATAATCTTATAAGTTACCCAGCCGCCAACGGAAACGGCATATAAAAAACGTTGGATGGGCGGCTGTTCTATTTACGCGCCCCAAACGAAAACGAACACCAAACGGCGGTTTAGAAACAACGGATTTCAAGATGTCCGTTTTTTATTGACACGGCGGCAAAAGGAGGTTACGCCGTGTCTTTTTATATTGTCCGCCCCCAGATTTGTCAAAAAAAGTCCTGGCCTCGGACAAAGATATTCCGCCTTACTCTGCGAAAATTGTTGCAATATAGTTTATTCTCGCGGGCAACGAGCCAAGTGGCATGCTTAAATCCAACTAAAGGTTGAATTGGACATTTGGCGAATGCCGCGACATCCTCAACGATTTTCACTATAACCACGTTGACGAATTTGGCCGATTATGTGCGGCAGACCGCCGGGCTCTCGGATTTGCTGGCCCGGCTGATGGCTGAACGGAAACAGCTTTCAAGTTTCCCCATTTTTTAAATTCACTACAAGTACAGTTGTCAGATTGGGATACGAAATTAAAAGGGATTTTACAAACTTTTCTTTAAGGATTTCAAAGGGACTGAGACGTCCGCAGGAGAAATTCGTTCATCAGATGACTTATGGCATCCTTGCCGGAAATAAGCTGCATCTGAGCGAGATTGCCCGCTCCCTAAAGGAAAGCATTACCCTTAAAAAGACCATAGACCGACTCTCGAAAAATCTGCATGCTTTTGATGGTAAGGATTCCGTCATGCACAACTATCTCGGACTCGTCGGGCAGCAGGTGAAAGACGATTACGCCGTTACCATCATCGATAATTCAGACATTGCCAAGCCTGCCGGCACAAAACTGGAAGCCCTCTCTGAAATACGCGGTGGGAGCACTGGCGAAATCACACAAGGTTATCTCACCATAGAAGCGGCTGTATTGTCTGAGAAAGGAAAGATGCCGCTCCCGGTCTATGAAAAGGTGTTTTCCGCAGCGGAAAATGGCTTTATCAGTGAAACCCAAGAAAACCTGTGCTGCCTGCGGTCACTTACTGAAAATTCCAGTTCCAGATGCATCCGTACCCTCGACCGCGGTTTTGATGCCAATGAATACTACTGCTATTCCCTAAAGCACGGGGAGCGTTTTGTTATCCGGGCAAAAAAGAACAGGAATGTCATCTATGACGGGCAGACCTGTAACACCATGGATGTGGCGTTACGGTATAAAGGGGCTTGCCGCATGGATTTTAAAGATAAAAAGGGGAGAACCCATGCTCCTGCTTGCAATGCTGGCTGTCGGCTATCGGATATATCAGCCTTACCACGGCTATCCACAAAGACAGTATTTTTCTTGAAGAAATAAAAGAATGTTCTAAAAGGATTTATGGAATGCCACAGTTTGTTTATTATGCCATCGGATATGCCCTGGAACGGGTGCTGTCCATGAGCTGTTCCGGCATCAGCAGCTTTCTGCCACCGAGAGTCAAATCACAACAGATAACCCTGTCTGAATACTTTAAAATGGCTGATTGCGCGGCATGACGACTTTAAAAATGGGGAAACTCAAAGAAATATAAAGTTGAAATAAGAGACTGGATGTGGTAATATTATATACTATGTCAGACTATTTTATTCTATAAGAGATGAACATAGCAATATCTGGGCATCTTCAAGACAGTTACAAAGGTTCTACAATTGAACAATGCAGAATCGCTATGCGATCAGGAGTTTCGCATTGGAGAACCGAAAAGCAAAGCTGTCTATAGAACAATTCCAATGACACAGACTGCTTATGATATTTTGAAAGCAAAGGAAAAGGAAAGACATACAATAAAAGTATTGGATTTCAGATACAAAGATTTTGTGTTTATCAATAGAAAGGGTATGCCTACGAAAAATTCTACCTATGATTCTGCAATATACAAGATTGTGGATAAAGCGGGTATTCCAAGATTTTCAATGCATACATTAAGACATACCTTTGCTGCAAGAGCGATAGAAGCAGGAATGAAACCTAAAACCCTTCAGGAAATACTCGGTCATGCAAATATAGGCGTAACAATGAACCTGTATGTACATATAACCGAGGATGAGAAAGAAAAAGAAATTAAGAAGTTTGAACAGGCATTCAAGATTGGCTGATGGTGCGGAAATGGTGCGGAGGTCAACTGAAAAATGCTTGAAACCCTTGAAAATAAAGGAGAAGTGAGAATATTATGAAACTAGGCATAGTAGGCCTGCCAAACGTAGGAAAAAGCACATTATTTAATTCGCTGACAAAAGCAGGGGCGGAATCGGCCAATTACCCTTTCTGCACCATTGACCCCAATGTGGGCATCGTGGCGGTGCCGGACGAGAGGTTAAAGCTGCTGGGGGATATGTACCATTCGAAGAAGGTGACCCCTGCGGTAATCGAGTTTGTAGATATTGCAGGCCTGGTAAAGGGGGCATCCAAAGGCGAAGGGCTGGGAAACCAGTTTTTGAGCAATATCCGCGAGGTGGATGCCATCGTACATGTGGTGCGCTGCTTTGAAGATTCCAATGTAGTCCATGTGGATGGCAGTGTGAATCCTTTAAGGGATATAGAAACCATTAATCTGGAACTGATTTTCTCCGATTTGGAAATCCTGGAACGGAGGATGGCTAAAGTGGGGAAAGGGGCCAGGATGGACAAGACTCTGGCAAAAGAACAGTCCTTGCTGGAAAAGGTGAAAGCCCATCTGGAGGAAGGGAAGCTGGCGTTAAATTTTGAGACGGACGATGAGGATGAGCAGGCGCTCTTAGCTTCTTATAATTTCCTCACCTATAAACCGGTTATATTCGCGGCCAATGTGGCGGAGGACGATTTGGCGGAGGATGGCGCCGGAAATGAAGGCGTTATCCGTGTACGGGAATATGCAAAAGAAAGCGGAAGCGAGGTTTTTGTAATCTGCGCCCAGATAGAGCAGGAGATTGCGGAATTAGATGAAGAAGAAAAGGCCATGTTCTTAGATGACTTAGGTTTGAAGGAATCCGGGTTAGAAAAACTGATAAAAGCCAGTTACCGGATTTTAGGGCTGCAAAGCTTTTTGACATCCGGAGAGGATGAAACCAGGGCCTGGACAATAAAAATAGGAACCAAGGCGCCTCAGGCGGCGGGGAAAATCCATACCGATTTTGAAAGAGGGTTTATCAAGGCGGAAGTGGTGAACTATAAGGATTTGCTGGAGCAAGGTTCCCTGGCGGCTGCCAGAGAGAAAGGCCTGGTCGGGATGGAAGGTAAGGAATATGTGGTGAAGGATGGGGATGTTATCCTTTTCCGGTTTAATGTATGAGGAACTGAAAGTCTGATTTCCATATCTGGCATATCGAACAAAAGTTCCCACAATATATAGAAAATGACGAAAAAGTGCACTTTACAGCGAAATGTAAAGTGCATTTTTTATAAATAAATTCTTGGAATTCGCTTGTCAAACGTTTCATATTGGTATAAAATCATTATAAAAGTGGTGAGAAGTGGTATGAAGTGGAACGCAGTGGGGACTAAATCCCAAAAAAGGTTCTAAGGTGGCAGACTCTCATACCGCAGAAGTGGCAGGCCGCTTTTTCATTCCTTATAGGATATTTTTACCTTATAGGATACTTTGTTACCTGGAAAGGTTTGAGCAATAACCTTACAGTACTGGCGGAACGGCGGGTGAGCTTTATGTTTATGGGAGAATACAACCATACCATCGATGCAAAAAACCGGCTAATTATCCCTTCAAAATTCCGGGAAGCTCTTGGAGATGAGTTTGTGGTAACGAAAGGGCTGGATGGCTGTTTATTTGTGTACGATAATAAGGAATGGTCCTCCTTTGAAGAAAAGCTTAGAAGTCTGCCGTTAACTAACAAAGATGCGAGGACTTTTGTCCGTTTCTTCTTGGCAGGAGCTGCCAGCGTGGAGGTGGATAAACAAGGAAGGGTATTGATACCTTCTGTTTTGAAGGAATTTGCAGGTATCAATAAAGAAGTGACTCTCATAGGCGTAGCCAGCAGGATTGAAATCTGGAGCAAGGAAAGATGGGAAGGCGAATCCGCTTATGAAGACATGGAAAGCATCGCAGAACATATGTCGGAACTGGGGCTGGGTATTTAATCCAATGTCCGGACAGGCATAACGATGAAAGCACCCGGGCTTCAGCACAATGCGGATGCAGACACCATCGGACAGGGAAGATATGACGGATAGAAATGGTGATAAGGATGGAGTTTAAACACAGTTCCGTATTATTGAATGAAACAATAGACAAATTAAAGATAAAAAGCGACGGGATTTATTTGGACGGAACTTTGGGAGGCGGCGGGCATTCTTACGAAATTGCCGGCCGGCTGGGAAATGGGGGCCGCCTGATAGGTATTGACCAGGACGGGGCAGCCATAGAAGCTGCCGGGGAAAGGCTTTCCCGTTATGCGGACAAGGTTACGATTGTAAGGGAGAACTACAGCAATACCAAGATGGTATTAAAGGGGCTGGGAATCGAAGGGGTAGACGGAATTTTACTGGATTTGGGGGTGTCCTCCTACCAGCTGGATACTTTGGAGAGAGGTTTTTCCTACAAATATGATACCGCGCTGGATATGCGTATGGATACAAGGCAGGAACTGAGTGCCAGGGATATTGTAAACAGCTATACAGAAGGGGAACTGTTTGGCATTATCAGAGATTACGGGGAGGATAAATTTGCGAAGAATATCGCAAAGCATATCGTCCGTGCAAGGCAGGAAAAACCAATTGAAACCACGGGGGAGTTAAATGAGATTATAAGGGCAGCGATACCGGCAAAGATGCGCCAGACGGGAGGGCATCCTTCCAAAAGGACATTTCAGGCCATACGTATCGCATGCAACAGGGAGTTGGATGTACTGAAAGACTCATTGGAAGAGTTAGCCGATTGTCTGAACCCGGGGGGAAGGCTGTGCATTATTACCTTCCACTCTTTAGAGGACAGGATAGTGAAGACTACGTTTAGGGCCTGGGAGAACCCGTGCATATGCCCGCCGGATTTTCCGGTATGCGTATGCGGCAGAAAGCCGAAGGGGAAAGTGGTTACCAGAAAGCCGGTGCTTCCCGGCGAAGCGGAAGTAGCTTCCAATAAACGGTCAAAAAGTGCAAAGTTGAGAGTATTTGAAAAGGATTAAGTGTAATGGCTCAGTATAGGACAAGCAGAACTGACAGAAGACAGCAGGCATACACAGGGAGAAACAGCGTTTATATCCATGGGAACGCGGTAAGGAAGCTGGATGAAAGGATTTATGTGCCAGAGGAGCGGCGCAGGAAGCCTATCAGTAATACGGCGAGAAAAAACAGGGAAAAAGCCCGCCATATGAATTTAGGGTATGTGCTTTTTTTATCATGTGCAGTGATTGCGGCTGGTTTCATATTGACTATATATATTGGGCTGCAGTCCGATATTACGAATAGTATAAAAAATATATCAAGGCTGGAAAGCCAGCTGAATGCGCTGAAACTGGACAATGACGAAGAGTACAGCCGCATTACAAGCAGCGTGGATTTAGAAGAGGTAAAGCGAATTGCCATTCAGGAACTGGGGATGAAATATGCAGAAGAAGGCCAGATTGTAATAGTTGAAGGAGGGGGCAGCGACTACATGAGGCAGATGGCCGATATACCCCAATAAAAAGGAAAGTGGTAAAAATGAGCAGGCAGGGACAGAACAATAGGACAAAGCGTGGAATCAATGGCCGATTTACGTTAAGGATGCAGAAGAAGCTGGTAGTACTTTTTTTGTTGGTGCTGTCAGCTTTCATAGGGTTAAGCTTTCAGCTGATAAGGATTAATAAAGATGACGGGAAGAGGTATGAGAAACAGGTGCTGTCACAACAGTCTTATGACAGCACAACGATTCCTTTCCGGCGAGGGGATATCCTGGACAGCAAAGGGACGAAACTGGCAGCCAGCGAAAAGGTTTATAATGTCATTTTGGATGCGAAGGTAATGCTTGACAGGGATGGAAAATATGTGGAACCCACCATAGAGGCTGTACAGAGGGAACTGGGGCTGGATACCAGCGTTATCCGTTCCCGCCTGGCGTCACATCCGGAATCTTCCTATTATGTATTGGCCAAGCAGCTGACCTATGATCAGGTGAAGGGTTTTAAGGAACTGCAGGAAGACGGGGAGGCAGGTGCGGATATTAAAGGGATCTGGTTTGAAGAAGAATACCGGAGGATTTATCCCAACAACCGCATGGCCTGCGATGTCATCGGTTTTACCAGAAGCGATAACTCCGGACTTTTTGGCCTGGAACAGTATTACAACGATGTGCTCAGCGGCACTCCGGGAAGGGAATACGGATATCTGAACGATGATGCTGCTTTGGAGCGGACAACCATCCCTGCGGTAGACGGAAATTCTATTGTGACTACAATTGATGCCAATATTCAGGCGATTGTTGAGAAGTACATAAAGAAGTTCAACGATGAATATAAAGATAATTATACCGAGAGAAACGGGAGCAACAACACGGCCTGTATTATCATGAAAGTCAATACGGGGGAAATCCTGGCTATGGCCAGTTATCCGGATTTTGATTTAAATGACAGGATGAACCCGGAGAACTTATATGGGATGCCCATGGTGAATGATGTGGGGAACGTGATAGCGGGAGAATATATCACACCGTCCAGTTTCAATGAGTTAAGTCATGATTTACAGATGCAGCAGTTTAATGCTTTATGGAGGAATTATTGCATTAACGATACCTATGAACCGGGTTCCGTAGTAAAGCCTTTTACGGTGGCAGCGGCTCTGGATTCCGGGAAAATTACGGGAAACGAATATTTTAACTGTAACGGATACAGGGATATAGGCGGGTTTGAAATCAGCTGTCATAACGAATGGGGTGACGGAGAGGTATCGGTGCAGAAAGCAGTAGAGATTTCCTGCAACGTGGCGCTTATGGATATAGCTGCGATGATGGGGAAGGATACCTTTGTGGATTACCAGCATATATTTAATTTCGGGCTGAAAACTAATATTGACCTGTGGGGGGAATCCAGGACCGCAAATGTTGTATACAACAAAGATAATATCGGATCTACGGAGCTGGCTACCTGTTCTTTCGGGCAAGGTTTTAATGTGACTATGATACAGGTGATTGCCGGATTTTGTTCATTGATTAACGGGGGGAACTATTATGAGCCTCATATGGTGAGCAAAATTATCAGCCCCAGCGGCGCTACGGTGGAGAACATAGAGCCCCGTCTGCTGAAGCAGACGGTATCGGCTACCGTTTCCGATACGATAAGGGAATACTGTAACCTGGTAGTTTCCGGGGAAAACGGAACCGGAAAGACGGCCCGTCCGGCGGGATATATGATTGGCGGGAAGACGGGAACGGCAGAGACGCTGCCTAGGAAAAATAACGAGTACGTAGTTTCTTTTATTGGCTATGCCCCTGCGGATGACCCGCAAATCGCCATTTATGTGGTGGTGGACAGGCCTAATGTACCGGTTCAGGATGATGCCAAGTTTGCCACCGGCATTGTCAGGAATATTTTGACGGAAGTATTGCCTTATATGGGTATTTTTATGACAGAGGAAGTCTCCGACAAGGAGAGGGAAGAATTGGAAAAACTGCAGGAAGAAATCATGTCTCCGGTAGTTCCGGAAGAAAGTACGCGGGAAGGGGAAGGCGAAAGCGCGACAGGAGAAAATGACGAACCCGGCGGCACATCGGGAGAGGGCGTCGAAGCCGGGGGCGGCAGCAGCGGTACATCGGAAGAAAACGCCCCGTCCGGGGAAAGCAGCGATGAAACATCGGGTGAAAACGGGGAGGGGGATACCCGTTCGGATGCATGGAAAGATTTCCCTATCGACCCGGAAACCGGATATGCCAAAGACCCGGAAACGGGTAAGCTGGTGGACCCTGCAACCGGTCATGTGGTGGCAGGCGGGAACAGTACTCCGGCTGGCCTTGGAGCCGCCGGGGGAAATGGGAACATCGATCAGGAGGATGACAGCCCATTTTGATAAAGGAAGAAATTCATAAAATAAATTTTTGGCAGAGAAAAAAGAATAACCTTATAGGACGGATAATAAATTGTAGTAACACCTTTTTATGAGGTTTTCTATTTTCATGTCAGTAAAAAGCAGAACTTATATCAGAAAGAAAATTGTAGTATCATTTTTCCTTTGTGCTACAGCCTTCTTATTGCTGGCAGGGCGTCTGGCCTATCTGATGATAGGGCGTTCGGAGCACTATACAGAAGCAGCCAAGGATTTGCATGAAAGGGAGAGGGCGATTAAGGCGGCCAGAGGGAGGATTATTGATTCCACCGGGGCGGTGTTGGCGGATAACCGTACCGTGTGCACCATATCTGTCATCCACAACCAGATTACGGATGCGGAAACGGTGGTAAAAATCCTTGCGAAAGAACTGGAACTTTCGGAAGAATATGTGGAGAAAAGAGTGGAGAAATATTCCGCCATTGAAAGAATTAAAAGCAATGTGGATAAGTCCGTAGGGGATAAAATCAGGGAATATGACCTGGACGGTGTAAAGGTGGATGAGGACTATAAAAGATATTATCCTTATGACACGCTGGCTTCCAAAGTATTGGGGTTCACCGGGGGGGATAACCAGGGGATTATCGGTTTAGAGGTGATTTATGAGGAATATTTGAAGGGGAAAGAGGGAACGATTTTAACAGTGACCGATGCCAAAGGGGTGGAAATCGCGGAGGCGGGGGAAGAAAGAATAGAGCCGGAAAGCGGCAATGATGTGTATGTAAGCCTGGATATCAATATCCAAAGCTATGCCACCCAGCTGGCCATGCAGGCGATGGAAACAAAGCAGGCGGACAGCGTCTCCATATTGGTGATGAACCCGAAAAACGGGGAAATACTGGCCATGGTAAATGTGCCGGAATTCGATTTAAATGCCCCTTATACTCTGCCGGAAGGAACTCCGGAGCCGGCAACCCAGGAAGAAAAGCAGAATGCCCTAAACCAGATGTGGCGTAACGGCTGCATTAACGATACCTATGAACCGGGCTCCACGTTTAAAATCATTACTGCAGCAGCCGGGCTGGAATCCGGGGCGGTTACAGTGAATGACCGTTTCAGCTGCCCAGGCTATATCATGGTGGAAGACAGGCGAATCCGCTGCCATAAGGTGGGGGGCCATGGGGCGGAGGATTTCGTACAGGGAACGATGAACTCCTGCAACCCGGTGTTCATTACCGTAGGCATGCGCATCGGAGTGGACCGCTATTATGACTATTTTAAGAAATTCGGGCTGCTTACCAAAACCGGCATTGATTTGCCCGGGGAAGCGGGAACGATTATGCATAAAAAAGAGAATATTGGCGCTGTGGAACTGGCTACTATATCTTTTGGCCAATCCTTTCAGATTACCCCCATACAGCTGGCAACTACGGCCTCTTCCATTGTAAACGGGGGGAATCGCGTAACGCCTCATTTCGGGGTGAAGGTGGTGAACAGCGAAGGGGAAACCGTGAAAACTTTGCAGTACCCTGTAGAGAAAAATATCGTTTCAGCCCAGACATCGGAAACCATGCGCTATATTTTAGAGCAAGTGGTGGAAAACGGCAGCGGGAAAAACGGATATGTGGAAGGCTACCGGGTAGGGGGCAAAACAGCTACCAGCCAAACACTTCCCAGGGGAAGCGGGCGTTATATTTCGTCGTTTTTGGGGTTTGCTCCGGCCGATGACCCGCAGGTACTGGCGGTGGCCATCATTAATAACCCACAGGGGGTTTATTACGGAGGGCAGATAGCGGCACCTATTGTCAGGCAACTTTTTGAAAATATTCTTCCTTATTTAGAAGGAATGGATTATAATACATAATGGCTGTGTTTGAATGAGATGCCATATGATATAGAAAGGTTAGGAAGGTAAAATGAGCCATACAGTGATTATGTCCGTAGCAATAGCTTTTGCCATAAGTGTTGTGTTTGGGCCGGTGGTTATCCCCTTTTTGAAAAGGCTTAAGGTGGGGCAGACGGAGAGGGATGACGGACCCAAAAGCCATTTAAAAAAGTCGGGTACGCCCACAATGGGAGGGATTCTCATATTAATCAGCGTAACCGTTACTTCCGTTTTGTTTATCAAAGATTATCCGAAAATCATGCCTATCCTTTTGGTGACCTTAGGATTTGGCCTCATTGGCTTTTTGGACGATTATATTAAGGTAGTGCTGCACCGCTCCATGGGGCTGCGGGCATGGCAGAAGATGCTGGGGCAGATTCTGGTGACCGCTTTATTTGCTTATTATATGGTAAATAATGCGGAGGTGTCCCTGGCTATGAAGATACCTTTTATAACGGGGAAATACGTGGACTGGGGAATTTTAAATGTGCCGTTTTTGTTTATCATCGTTATCGCTACTGTGAACGGGGCTAATTTTACCGATGGACTGGATGGGCTGGCCAGCAGCGTGACGGTGATGATAGCTACTTTCTTTACGGCGGTGGCAATAGGAACGGCCAGCGGGATTGAGCCGGTTACCTGTGCGGTAGTGGGTGCGCTGTTAGGGTTCTTGCTCTTTAATGTATATCCGGCCAGCGTATTCATGGGGGATACCGGTTCTTTGGCGCTGGGAGGTTTTGTGGCAGCTACGGCTTATATGCTGCAGATGCCTTTATTTATTCCGATAGTGGCGTTAATTTATGCGGTGGAGGTGCTTTCCGTGATGATTCAGGTGGGTTATTTTAAGCTGACCGGCGGCAAGCGTTTCTTCAAAATGGCGCCGATTCATCATCACTTTGAATTATGCGGCTGGTCGGAAACGAGAGTGGTGGCTGTATTTACGATTACTACAGCATTGCTCTGCCTGGCGGCCCTTTGCCTGGGGATATAAGGTTCTGGGGTAGAGTGCGGAAGGGCTGTGGGTATTAAGCAACGGCTATAGAAGTTCTAAGCCTCAGGCCAGAGAATGCTAAAATGCGGGCATTCTCCGTACGGATTTGAGATTCCGCAAAGCGGAATCGTGGAGGAGCAGTATGGATTTAAAGAATAAAAAGGTATTGGTAATCGGAACGGGAATCAGTGGAATGGGGGCGGCAAAACTGCTTTGCAGCGAGGGTGCCATCCCTATTTTCTATGATGAAAATGAAAAAATAAAGCCGGAAGAAGTCCAGGGTAAAATGCCGGAAGGCGTCAGCGGGGAAGTGATAATCGGCAGTCTGCCGGAAAGCATAAAGGAAGAGGTAGTGCTGGCGGTGCCCAGCCCGGGAGTGCCTGTGGATACAGATTTTATGGAAGATTTGGAAAAGCGGGGGATTCCTGTTTGGGGGGAACTGGAACTGGGCTACCGATATGCGAAGGGCAGATTGGCGGCGATTACAGGAACCAATGGAAAGACTACCACAACTACTCTGGTGGGGCAGATGATGAAGGGGTATTACCCCTCCGTATTCGTGGTAGGAAATATAGGAACTCCCTATACCCAGTCCGCCCTGGAAATGGAAGGGGAATCCGTTACGGTGGCAGAGGTGAGCAGCTTCCAGCTGGAAACAACAAAGACTTTCCGTCCCCATGTATCGGCTATTTTAAACATTACGCCAGACCACCTGAATAGACATCATACGATGGAAAATTATGTGGCAGCAAAAGAACGGATAGCCAAAAACCAGACAAAAGAGGACGTGTGTGTGTTAAACTATGAGGATGGCTATACGAGAGAATTTGGAAAAAGATGCCCTGCCCGCGTAATCTTTTTTTCCTCCCGAAGAAAACTGAAGGAGGGGCTGTATCTGGATGGGGATGAAATCTGGATGGCCGAAGGAGGGGGAGAAACCCGGCTGATGAATATTCATGATGACATGAATCTGGTAGGGGTGTGCAATGTGGAAAATGTGATGGCGGCGATTGCCATTGCACGGAATATGGGCCTTCCAATGGAGACGATATTAAATACTATCAAACATTTCCGGGCGGTGGAACACAGGATAGAATTCGTGGCTACGAAAAACGGGGTAGATTATTATAATGATTCCAAAGGAACCAACCCGGATGCTGCGATTCAGGGAATCCGGGCCATGAGCAAACCTACGGTATTAATTGGGGGTGGCTATGATAAACAGAGTGAATATGACGAATGGATAGAGGCTTTTGAGGATAAGGTGAAGTGCCTGGTGTTAATCGGGCAGACGGCGGAGAAAATCGAAACCTGCGCCAGAAAGCACGGAGTAGAAAATATTGTCCGGGCGGGCAGCTTTGAAGAGGCACTGCGTATTTGCACAGAGACGGCCAGGAGCGGGGATGCGGTGCTATTGTCCCCTGCCTGCGCCAGCTGGGGGATGTTCCCAAACTATGAGGTAAGGGGGAATCTGTTTAAGGAGTATGTCAATAGTCTGTAAAACGGCATGAAAGAGACCAGTGTTTCAAACACACTCTAAGTGCAGCAAAAGGAGTGGTAAGGTATCGTGGGAATAAGAAGAAAAAGAAATCCTTCGGAGAATTATTTTGACTATAGCCTATTGTTTATTGTTCTGTTTTTGCTTGGATTTGGTCTGGTAATGATTTATTCCACCAGTTCCTATGAAGCGAATCTGCAGGGGCATGAGTCTACTTTTTATTTAAGGAAACAGGTAATGGCCACGGTGCTCGGGCTGGTGGCGATGATAGTGGTGGCCAATATCCCTTATCGTATTTATGAGCGGTTTGCAGTGTTGGCTTACTTTGGATCAGCTGCATTAATTCTTATGGTGCTGATTCCTCAGATACGGTATACGGCCAATGGGGCTACGCGGTGGATTCGTGTGGCCGGTATTACCCTGCAGCCTGCAGAGGTGGCAAAACTCGGCATTATTATTACCCTGGCCAGCCTGATATGCAGGGTGGGAAGGGCGATACGTACTACGAGAGGTTTTTTTACGGTGCTGGCAGTGCCTTTGCCTATCTGTATTATGATAAGAGGATTTACCAATAATATGAGTTCTGCAATTATCGTATTCGGTATAGCGGCCCTGATGCTGTTTGTGGCCAGCCCGGAGTATAAAAAATTTATTATTATGGGTATAGGGGGCATGGCGGCCTTAGCCTTGTTAGTATTTGCCATTTCCCAGGCATCTATGACGGAGGGGATGGGGTTTCGAAGCGAACGGATTCTGGCCTGGCTGAACCCGGAGGCCCATTCCAGCGACAAAGGGTTTCAGACAGTGCAAGCCTTGTATGCCATTGGCTCCGGCGGTATTTTGGGGAAAGGGCTGGGGCAGAGTATGCAGAAATTAGGGTTTTTGCCGGAAGCGCAGAATGACATGATTTTTTCTATTATATGTGAGGAACTGGGCCTGTTTGGGGCAATTGCGATTATACTCATGTTTCTTTTGCTAATCTGGAGGTTTATGGTGATTGCCAGCAATGCAACGGATTTATTCGGTGCTCTGCTGGTGGTGGGGGTGATGGGGCATATCGCTATTCAGGTTATCTTAAATATCGCGGTAGTGACCAATACCATACCGAATACGGGGATTTCCCTCCCCTTTATCAGTTACGGGGGATCGGCGGTTATGTTCCTTTTGATAGAAATAGGAATGGTGCTTAGTGTGGCAAAGGGAATCAAGCTGAAGGATGTCTGAGTACATAGGAAAAAATGATATGGCAGGACAAGATACATTTTGCGGAAAAATGTCATATATATAGAATAGATTATCAAAATGGTTTAGAAGGTGAATCATTGGATTCTATTCATATTTATGGCGGGAACTTCTTAAGAGGAGAGACGAAGATACAAGGCTCTAAAAACGCGGTGCTGCCCATTCTGGCCGCGTGCTTATTGGTGAAGGGGACTTGTGTGATAAAAAATTGCCCGCGGATTGCGGATGTTTACCATATGCAGAATTTACTGCAGGAGTTGGGATGTCTGGTATCCTGGGCAGGCAATACAATTACGGTGAACGCCTTTCATGTGAATGATAACCGGATGGGGGGAGAATCGGTGACGAGGATGCGTTCATCGGTGATGCTTCTGGGGGCTATGATAGGGAGGCTGGGCGATGTGACAATGGCATATCCCGGAGGCTGCGTAATCGGCAGCCGGCCTATTGATATCCATTTATCCGCTTTGAGGAAGATGGGGGCGGAGATTGTGGAAGAGGAGCGCTTCTTTACCGCTAAGGCCAGGGAACTGCAGGGTACGGAGCAGGAACTGCCCTTCCCCAGCGTTGGGGCTACCGAAAACGTGATTTTGGCAGCGGTGACGGCAAAAGGGGTCACTATTTTGAAAAATGCAGCCAGGGAACCGGAAATAGTGGCGCTTTGCGGCTTCCTCATGGAAGCCGGGGCCGACATACAAGGGGCAGGAAGCGGCGAACTGGTTATCCGGGGTGTAGAAGAACTGCATGAAGTAAAATATATGGTGCCTGCGGACAGGATTGTGGCGGGAACTTATCTTACAGCAGTCCTGGCGGCGGGAGGTAGCATATTTCTGGAAAATGCGCCTTCTGGGCAATTGGGGGCCCTCCTGTCGGTGGCGGAAGCTATGGGGGGCTGCGTGAGCGTAAACCAGGAGGGGATTGGTTTGGATGTAATCCATAGGCTAAAGGCTTTTCCTTATCTGAAAACGGAAGTATATGACGGATTTCCTACGGATTTGCAGTCCCCGCTTATGGCGGCTCTTTCTCTGGCGCAGGGCCAGAGTATAATAGAGGAAAGCATATTTGAAAACCGTTTCCGGGTGGTGCCCGACTTGCAGCAGATGGGCGCTGATATTGAAGTGGTGAAAAACAAGGCATACATCAATGGCGTAAAGGCATTGCAAGGTATGGAAGTGGAAGCGGAGGAACTAAGGGGAGGAGCGGCCCTGGTGGTGGCAGGTCTGGCAGCCAGGGGGAAAAGTGTGGTAAAGAGCAGGCATTTTATCGAAAGAGGATATGAGAATATCTGTAAAGATTTACGGAACTTAGGGGCAGATATCAGTCTGGCATGACATTATAAAGGCATAGTGCTATGAAAACATAATGTCTTACAGGAGTATGATGCTGATAAAGAAAACCGGCATGTGAATTAAGGTAAGTTTATGGATGGTAATGGAAAAGACAGCAAACAGAAAATAAAAAATAAAAGCAAACCCCGCAATCCTAATCTTAGGCTTGTAAAGAATGGGGATATGCCCCAAAAAGGGAGTAAAACGGCAGAAAAGCCCCCCCAGCCCGGAGCAGGGAAATTCCGTACACAGGAAAAGAGTGCCCTTGAGGATGGGAGTTTTGCAAAAAAAGGGAGAAAAAAACCGAAAGAAGAGATAAAAAAGCCAGTAAAGAATAAGAAACAGGCAGGCGAACTTCCGGAAAAGGAAAGTGGGCAATCGGAGGAGGGAAAGCGGCCCCAGGCGAAAAATAGAAAGCAGACGAGAGAGGGGAAAAAAACCAGAACCAAAGGGAAAAAAGCCCATCCTGGGGGGAAAGAACTTCAAGATAAAGAAAAAAAGGGGCAGGAGGAAGAAAAAGAACTCCCGGACAAAGGAAAGGGAGGGCACGGAGAAGGAAAAGAATCCCCGGACAAAGGAAAGGGAAAGCAGGGAGAAGGAAAAGAATCCCCGGACAAAGGAAAGGGAAAGCAGGGAGAAGGAAAAGGACTCCCGGATAAAGGAAAGGGAGGGCAGGGAGAAGGAAAAGAATCCCCGGACAAAGGAAAGGGAAAGCAGGGAGAAGGAAAGGAACTCCAGGATAAGGGAAAAGAAAGGGCAGAAGGAGGAAAAGAGGAGCAAGAACTTCAGGAAAAAGAAAAGCAGGCGGAAGCGGAAGAACCTCAGACAAAAGAAAAGAAGCAAGAAAAAAAAGGGGAATCCAAAAAATCCAAAAATGCCAAAAAAGGGGGAAAAGGGAAGAAACAACCCACAAAGGCAGGGAAACCGTCATTAAAAGGGAAAAAGACCGCAGAAAAAACGAAAAAGAGTAAAGTGCCGACGATAAAGAAGCCAAAACCCGGCCGGAGGAAAAGGGAAAGGGAATATCAGGACAAGCTGGATATAGGGGATTGGCTGATACAGAATAAAAGCCTGATGATTATTGGGCTGACAGCGGCAGCGATTGTGTGCGTTCTTGTGGGAATCTATCGTTATATCATAACAGCATATGAAGTCACAACTGTGTATGTGGACGGCAACGTGCATTATACGAATGAGGAAGTTATGGATATGGTGATGGGAGGGCGGTATGGAAATAACTCCCTTTATTTGGCAGCGAAGTATAAAGATAAAGGGATTGAAGGAGTTCCTTTTGTGGAGAAAATGGATGTGAATATCCTTTCCCCGGATACGATAAGGATCAGCGTATATGAAAAAGCGCTGGCCGGCTATGTGGAATATTTAGGGCGGTATATGTACTTTGACCGGGATGGGATTGTGGTGGAGAGTTCGCAGGAAAGCACCTCTTCAATCCCGCAGGTTACAGGGCTTAAATTTGATTATATCGTTTTGAATGATTATCTTCCGGTGGAAAATGACGAGATTTTCAAGCGCATTTTGGATATTACCCAGCTTCTCAATAAATATGAACTGATGGCTGATAAGATTTATTTTAATTCTACTTATGAATTGACCTTGTTTTTCGATGACATACGGGTTACCCTGGGTTCTGATTCGGATATTGACCAGAAAATTATTCATCTGAAAAATATCCTTCCCAATTTGGAAGGGAAAAAGGGAACTTTACGCATGGAAAGCTATACGGAGGACACAAAAAATATTACATTTCTTCAAGAATAAAATATAGTAAAAAAAGAAACGTTAAAAAAAAGGTGGCGAAAAAAACGAAAAATAGGTTGCTAATTTGGAAAAATAATTATATGATAACATGTAGGAGTCAAGTTGGAGATTAAAAGATTTTCGGCCGGCAAGTTTGGGCAGAGTCATAGATTCCCAGGGATTTGACGCCGCATTATGAGTGAGATGAGTTGAAACGGTTGAATGAAGGAGGAAGTACCTTGCTTGAAATTAAGACAAACGATGCTGAGGCTGCAGCAAAGATAATAGTAGTAGGGGTCGGCGGTGCAGGCAATAATGCTGTAAATAGAATGATTGATGAAAGTATAGATGGAGTGGAATTTATTGGGATTAATACGGACAAGCAGGCGTTACAGCTGTGCAAGGCGCCCAGGCTTCTTCAGATTGGCGAGAAGCTGACCAAGGGGCTGGGAGCAGGGGCAAAGCCTGAAATCGGCGAAAAAGCTGCGGAGGAAAGCAGCGAGGAGATAACCGCAGCCTTGAAAGGCTCGGATATGGTTTTTGTTACATGCGGTATGGGAGGCGGCACAGGAACGGGTGCAGCGCCGGTGGTGGCTAAGATAGCGAAGGAAATGGGCATCCTCACAGTGGGGGTGGTGACAAAGCCTTTCCGTTTCGAGGCAAAGGTCCGTATGACCAATGCCCTCAATGGTATAGAGAAGATTAAAGATAATGTGGACACGCTTATTGTGATACCAAACGATAAGCTATTGGAAATCGTTGACAGAAGGACAACCATGCCTGATGCGCTGAAAAAAGCGGATGAAGTATTGCAGCAGGCCGTACAGGGCATTACCGACTTGATTAATGTTCCGGCAGTAATCAACCTCGACTTTGCCGATGTTCAGACGGTTATGAAGGACAAGGGCATCGCCCATATCGGTATCGGAAGCGGCAAAGGCGATGACAAGGCAAGCGAAGCTGTTAAGATGGCGGTGGAAAGCCCGTTGTTAGAGACCACTATATCCGGCGCTACCCATGTTATTATCAATGTTTCCGGAGACATTACGCTGGCAGATGCAGCGGATGCAGCGGATTATGTTCAGAACCTTGCCGGGGATGAGGTGAACATCATTTTTGGTGCGATGTACGATGCCAACAAGTCGGACAGCTGTACGATCACCATTATAGCAACGGGGTTGGAAGATGGAGGGGCGAATGCACCTTCGGCTTTCTCTACATATAAAACGGGATATATCCCTTCATCCTCCCTTCAGGGAAAAGGGGCCAGGGGCGCAGGAGTACCCCTTATGCCGGGAAATCCGGGCAGTACTCCCCTGAAGAATATTCCGGGCATCAACAAACCGGGCGATATCAGGAGCACGGTGGAAGAAAAAACATTGAAAATTCCTGATTTTCTGCAAAGACATTAAGGATGAGCAGGCAAAAATAAGAATAAGCAGGCAAAAATAAGAATAAGAAAGAATAATTAAGAATAAGTAAAGCAAAAGACCGCTGTCAACAATAGTGGTCTTTTTTGCGTTCATATTATACTCCATTTCTGCGCGGCCTTTGTAAACCGGCTTTTCCGGGGCTTTACGCAAGTCCTATTTGTCGAATCCAGCGTCCAATAACACCGCCCTACTCCGTTCCTTTGACAAAAAAAGCGGACAATACCCTATATAATAATTCTCAAAGGGAGGTGACGGACAGGGGGATGGGAACAGAATATATATGAAATATACATCGATAGCCTTTTTGCCATGAATTTTATCATGAACCTGTATTTATATACACTCTTAGCCAAGACGATGAAGCGTACTGCCACTCGCTTTCGGCTGATTGGAGGGAGTGCGGTAGGGGCATCGGTGTTTGTTTTTTGGATTATCATACCAGGTATCCCGGTGGCAATCAAAAGGTTCGCCGGGCCGATGATCATCAGCCTTATTACTACGGCGGCCATTTTTCGGCTGAATAGTATGGAACTGATTGGAAAAGCGGCGGGATATTTATCCATATATGCATTTGCTTTCGGGGGAATCATGAAATTCCTATTTTCAACAGTGCCCGTTTTTCGGGGAAAACAGGAGAAAATATGGTACATATTGGGGGGCGGCATGGTTGGATACCATGTAATATCCTGGTGGCTGGCCCAGATGGGAAGAAAATGTCGGGGAGATATTTATAAAGTAAGGATGCGGGGCGGTCAGAATGAAATCGAGCTGGATGCGCTGTTAGATACGGGGAACAGCTTGCGCGAGCCCATTAGCGGCAGGCCTGTCCTCGTGGTAGAGGAAGAAAGCTTCCATAAACTGTTAGGGGCAAAAAAACCTGAAAAGCTGAAAATAATTCCTTACCGCAGCGTAGGCAAGGAGAATGGCATCATGGAAGGCTATGAAATACCTGAGATTATTATTAAAGGCAGAGAAGAGGATTTGCGGTGCCGGAAAGTGATTGTGGGCATTAGTAAGAATAAGGTGTCGGCAAGCGGAAAATACCAGATGATATTGCACCCGGATTTGTACAACGGGATGGCTGGCGGGCAGGAAGCAGCAGTTATGAAATAATGGTAACGGTTTATGGGAAAAGATTTAATCCGGGGCCTGTGTTCGCACGGCATCCACAGGCTCTGGAATAAGCGCACTGGGCTTTTATAAAAACCGTGCAGAAATGAGGAATGTATATGATATTTAAAGTGGCGATACCAGGAAAGATACAATTTAAAATAATTAAAAAAGAACCCGGTTTTTTTATGGCAAAGCAGGGGGATATCCATTACATAGGCGGAACGGAAGTGCTGCCGCCGCCCTTGGAGGTTGAGAAAGAAAATGAAGTCATCAGTGACCTCGGAACAGAATATGAAGACGAGGCGAAATCAATACTAATAGAGCACAATCTGCGCCTGGTGGTTTATATTGCGAAGAAATTCGATAATACCGGCGTGGGGGTAGAGGACTTGATATCCATAGGAACGATAGGGCTGATAAAATCCATTAATACTTTTAACCCGGGAAAAAATATTAAACTGGCAACATATGCTTCCAGATGCATTGAGAATGAAATCTTAATGTACTTAAGGAGAAATAATAAGACGAAGCTGGAAGTGTCCATAGATGAGCCTTTGAATGTGGACTGGGATGGAAATGAACTTTTACTTTCGGATATCTTGGGAACCGATGAGGACATTATTTACCGCGATATAGAAAACGAAGTGGAAAGAAAGCTTTTATTAAAGGCTATCGATAAATTATCAGACAGAGAAAAAACGATTATCAACCTCAGGTTTGGCCTGGGCACACCCGATGGCCAGGAAATGACCCAAAAAGAAGTGGCTACTCTTCTGGGGATTTCCCAGTCCTATATTTCCAGGCTGGAGAAGAAAATTATGAAGCGTTTGAAGAAGGAGATGGTGAGGGAGGAATGAACTTCCTCCCCTTCCGGCTTAATCAGCCTCCCCAAATCTCTTTGTGCATGATTCGGGGAGGCTATGCTTTTAACAGCAAATGTCTACGATAATGATATCCGGACCAATCTTTTTGATATGATTAAAGGGGATGACATATTCAGGTTCGCAGCTGAATAAATTGGAAAATTTATTTTTGCCGGGTATGATCACTTTGCATATCTGCCCGGAGCATTCATCGAATTCCAGATCGCCGATTTTGCCGAGGCATCTGCAGTCTTTTAGATTAATCACTTCTTTGCATTTCAATTCTGAAAAGAGCATATCGATGCTTCTTCCTGCTTCCATTTATAATAGAATATGCACACGGACAAAGAATTGATTCCATTGTTTTGGAATGACGATGTATAATTTTACCCCTTTGTGTAAATCATTTTAAATAACAAAGAAGCCAAAAAAGGTGTCCATGTAATATGGGGCATCTAAAAAGCAGGAGGCATAAGATGGCACAGGGAAAGGTTGAGATATGCGGGGTAAATACGTCGAAACTGCCGCTGTTAAAAAATGCAGAAAAAGAGGAATTATTTTCCAGGATAGAAGAGGGGGATAAGGATGCCAGGGAGCAATATATCGAAGGGAATCTCCGCCTTGTTTTAAGCGTGATCAAACGCTTTTCATCCAGCAATGAGAATGTGGACGATTTATTCCAAATCGGGTGTATCGGCCTGATTAAGGCAATCGATAATTTTGATTCTTCCCTGAACGTAAAATTTTCTACCTATGCGGTTCCTATGATTATAGGGGAAATCCGCCGTTTCCTAAGGGATAACAATTCTATCAGGGTCAGCCGTTCCTTAAAGGATACCGCATATAAAGCGATTTATGCGAAAGAAAACTTGACGCGCAGGAATTTAAAGGAGCCTACCATTAATGAAATCGCTACGGAAATCGGTATATCCAAAGAGGATATTGTCTATGCACTGGATGCGATACAGAATCCTATGAGCCTTTATGAGCCTATTTTCACCGATGGGGGCGATACCCTTTATGTGATGGATCAGATTAGCGATAAAAAGAACAGGGAAGAAACATGGGTGGAGCACCTTTCTTTGAGCGAGGCGATGAAGCGGCTGGACGAGCGGGAGCATGAAATCATTACCCTGCGTTTTTTTGAAGGGAAGACGCAGATGGAAGTGGCCGACATCATAGGCATTTCCCAGGCCCAGGTTTCCCGTCTGGAAAAAAACGCGCTTCGGGTTATGAAGAATTATTTGACAGTGTAGAATCTTTTGTTGCCCCTTCCCCGATAATTTGATACAATTTAGGTATATAAAATTACAGGAGGAAGCTGCTATGAAATGTCCTTTTTGCGGTCACGATAATACTAGGGTAATTGATTCCAGGCCGGCGGAAGAAAATAATTCCATCAGGCGCAGGCGTGTATGCGATGAATGTGATAAAAGATTTACCACTTATGAGAAGATTGAAACGATTCCTTTGATTGTCATTAAGAAGGATAATAACCGGGAAACCTATGACCGCATGAAGATTGAGGCGGGTGTGCTGCGGGCGTGCCATAAGCGGCCTGTGAGTGCGGCGCAGATAGAGAAGCTGGTGGAGGAAGTGGAGACGGAAATCTTTAAGCTGGAAGAAAAAGAGATATCCACCCAGGACATCGGCGAACTGGTAATGAATAAGCTGAAGGATATGGATGCAGTGGCTTATGTCAGGTTTGCATCTGTGTACAGGGAGTTCAAGGATATCAATACTTTCATGGATGAACTGAAAAAAGTACTGGATAACAATTGACAGGGTTTGGATATTAAAAGCTTTCCCGGCCTAAGTGCCGGGCAAGGCTTTTGCATGTAAGGAGAATTTATGCTACATAGATTTTATCCCGATGCCTATGTGGATTCCACATACGGAATTGATTTTGAGGAATTATACGCGGAGGGGTACAGAGGGATTATTTTTGACATTGATAATACATTGGTGCCACACGGGGCGCCGGCGGATGGCAGGAGCAGGGATTTTTTTTGCAGGCTGAAAGAACTGGGGTATGGCTGTATGCTTTTGTCCAACAATAAAGAACCGAGGGTTAAGTCATTTAGCGAAGCGGTAGGTGCAGAATATATTTTCAAAGCGGGCAAACCAGCTGTGAAAAATTACCGGAGGGCCATGGAAAGGCTTGGCACATATGAGGAGAATACTTTATTTGTGGGAGACCAGCTGTTTACGGATATATGGGGGGCGAAGAAGGCGGGAATACGGACTTTTCTCGTGAAGCCAATTCATCCTAAGGAAGAGATACAGATTGTGCTGAAAAGGGTTTTGGAGAAGATAGTATTGTTTTTTTATATGCGCAGGAGAAAATGAGAGATTTGAGGACTGGCAAAAAAAGAACTTCGAGAATATTCCGGCAAAAGGAGGAGGATGTCATGCAGAAGATAGACGGGCATACGAGGCTGTGCGGATTGATAGGTAATCCGGTGGAGCATACGATGTCGCCGGCGATACATAATACGTTGGCAAAACAGGAAGGTAGAAACCTGGTTTATGTACCTTTCCATGTGGAAAAAGGGCAGGTTGGGCAGGCGGTGAAGGGGGCTTTCGCGCTGAATGTGCTGGGGCTGAATGTGACGGTGCCCTATAAAAGCGAGGTCATAGAGTATCTGGACGGCATAGATGATATGGCCGAAAAAATCGGGGCGGTCAATACACTTATCAGGACAAAGAACGGCTATAAAGGCTATAATACGGATATTACAGGGCTGTACCGCGCCATGTGCAGTGAGGGGATACGCCTGGAAGGGGAGGAAATCCTGGTTCTGGGGGCAGGGGGCGCGGCCCGGGCGGCAGCCTTTTTATGCGCATCCAAGGGGGCAAAAAAGGTATATATCCTGAACCGGACTGTGGAAAAGGCCAAAGCGGTGGAGGAAGAAGTAAACCGTATTTTCCATACCCAGTGCGCTTCGGCCATGTGTACAGAGGATTATAAAAAATTAGGAACGGACCGAAAATACCTGGCGATTCAGGCCACCAGCGTAGGGCTGTACCCGGATACGGAAAAGGCAGTTATTTTAGACCGGGAGTTTTACGAAAGGATACATACGGGCTTTGATTTGATTTACCGGCCATTTTGCACCAAGTTTATGAGTTTGGTAAGGGAAGCGGGGGGACAGGCTTTTCACGGGCTGAAAATGCTGTTGTATCAGGGCGTTGAAGCCTATGAACTTTGGAATGGGATAGAAGTGGGGGAAGAAGATATCCAGGCGCTGTATGGCGTGCTCCTGAAAGCTATGGAGATTTGAATATAAAATATAAATGAAATAACATAAACGGAATAGCGCAAACGAAATAACACAAACGAAATAACATAAAAGAAAGTACGCAGGTTGAGAGAAGGGTATGGCTGTTAAGATGAAAAATATCATTTTGATTGGTTTTATGGGAAGCGGGAAGACCAGTGTGGGGATTCGGCTGTCTTACCGGCTGCGCCGTACGCTGACGGATACGGATAAAAAAATAGAACGTCTTTATCGAATGAGCATATCGGAGATTTTTGGGCGTTTCGGCGAAGAAGAGTTTCGGAACATGGAGACGCAGTGCCTGGAAAAGCTGTTGGAAGAGCCTAAGGGCCGGATTATATCGGTGGGGGGCGGACTGCCCATGCGTGACTGCAACAGGGAATTGTTAAAGAAGCTGGGATGGGTAGTCTATCTTAGGGTAAAGCCCCTGACGGTGTGCGAACGGCTGGAGGCGGATACATCCAGGCCGCTTTTACAGGGGGAGGACAGGGAAGAAAAGGTGCGCAGCCTGCTGGAACAGAGAGCGCCTGTATACGAAAGCGCCGCAGATATCATTATAGACGTGGATGGGAAAATTGTGGATGAGATTGCGGATGAAATTTTGCAGAATATAGGCATTGCTACATAGGGTTTTGTCTAGAAAATGTTGGAATGGCATTTACAGACATAAATATCGCAGATTGAGAAAGGCATGGGAGTTAGGATGAAAATATTAGTGATTAACGGGCCGAACCTTAATTTTTTGGGGATTCGGGAAAAGAGTGTGTATGGAACCCAGGACTATGATTATTTGCTGAAAATGATAGGGGAGAAGGGGGAGCAGACGGGAAGCACCATAGAGGTGTTCCAGAGCAACCACGAAGGTGCGATTATCGACCGCATTCAGGATTCTTATTTTGACGGTACGGAGGGGATAGTGATTAACCCTGGGGCATATACACATTACAGTTATGCGATAAGGGATGCCCTGTCCAGCATAACGGTGCCCAAGGTGGAAATTCATATTTCTGATATTATGAACAGGGAGGAATTCCGTAAAGTATCCGTGACCGCACCGGCATGCGATAAACAGATATATGGGCACGGTTTGGAAGGATATTTGGAGGCAATTGATTTTTGTTTGAAAAAATAGTTGAAATCTGTGCATTTTTAGTATAAACTAGAAAAGAATTATAACGTGACAATTTGAGGAGGATTTTTTATGATTTCTGCAGGCGATTTCAGAAATGGTATTACTATTGAATTAGATAATAATATTTACCAGATTATTGAGTTCCAGCATGTAAAACCGGGTAAAGGGGCAGCATTTGTCAGGACTAAGCTGAAAAATGTAAAAAGCGGCGGCGTAATAGAAAAAACATTCCGTCCTACTGAGAAATGTCCGCAAGCACGTATTGATAGAAAAGATATGCAGTATTTATACTCAGACGGTGATTTATTCAACTTTATGGATATGGAGAACTATGAGCAGATTGCACTGAATGCAGATGCGATTGGCGATACTCTTAAATTTGTGAAGGAAAATGAAATGGTAAAGGTATGCTCCCATAACGGAAGCGTATTTGCTATCGAACCGCCGCTGTTTGTAGAACTGGAGATTACAGAGACCGAGCCTGGGTTTAAGGGCGATACGGCTACAGGGGCAAGCAAACCTGCCGTTGTGGAAACAGGCGCTACAGTGTATGTTCCTTTGTTTGTAAACCAGGGAGATGTAATCAAAATCGACACCAGGACAGGGGAGTACCTCTCCAGGGTATAGTCCGGTGCTATCAAGAATAATGGACAGGCTAAAAGCCGGTTCTTAAATTCAGCTTATAAGACAATGGGATTGTTTCCATTGTCTTTTTTTACCGTATAGAAAACTGCGTCGCAAGACGCATGAATTCACAAGTTCGCTTAGTGAACTTGCAGAGAATGCGAAGCATTCTTTTTTACCTTATAGGAAATTACGCCACAATGTTGTAAGCCGCCAAGAAAGAATGCGAAGCATTCTTTGGAATTGGCCGCTGGGCCAATTCTTTTTTATGCACACGGACATCCAAACGAAATGTGTTAGCGAGCTGACGGACGTTCGGCGCACAAGTAGGGGAAGATGGCTCTTTCCTACTCAATTTCTTAATATGTATTCAATAGCAATTCGACGGCGTATCGCCGGGAAATTCAAAACAGTAAAGTAACGAAACAGTAAAACAGTACAAACAACAAAAAGAAAAGAGGTATATTTTATGGAAATTATGGAATTTTGTCAGAAAGTGAAAAGAAGCCTGGCGGCGGAAAGCGAAGAAGGAATCAAGATCAGCGTGAAAGAAATTACCAAAAATAACGGGATTATTCTGCACAGCATAACAATATCGAAAACGGGGATGAATATTTCCCCCAATATTTATCTGGACGGCCTATATGATGCCTACGAAAGCGGAAGGACTTTCCGCTCTGTAATGAACGAAGTACGAAAGATTTATGAAGAATCCAAAATGGAAAGCAGCATTGATATGAGTTTCTTTATGGATTATGAAAAAATGAAGGAAAAAGTAGTATATAAAGTCATTGGTTATGAAAGGAATAAGGAACTGCTGCGCCAAATCCCCCATATCCTGTTTTTGGACATGGCGCTTGTGTTTTACTGCTATGTGCCAAAGAAGGAATTGGATTGCGCTACAATATTGATTTATGACAGCCATCTGAAAATGTGGGGCATTTCCAAAGAACGCCTATATTGGGATGCACAGAGGAATACCCCCCATTTCCTGCCGCCCAGGATACTCTCCATGGAAGAAGTGATGAATGATATTTTCTCCGGAAGTATCATGCCGGTTTCGGAAGGGGAAGAGGAAATGCCAGGCAGTGGGAATCCGGATGGAGCAAAGCCGGGGTGCGGGCAGCAGGAAGGGTCTATGCCAAGCAGCAGGAAGGCGGAAGAATCCGGAAAAATGTATGTGCTGGGAAATGGCAAAAAGCTTTTTGGGGCAGCAGCTATGTTCTATCAAGGTGTTCTGGAAGAGTTTTCCGAAAAACAACAAAAAAGCTTTTATGTGCTTCCCAGTTCTGTCCATGAGGTCATTCTGATTCCCGATGACGGGATAGTAAATGGGGAAGAACTGTGGAAAATGGTATGTGAAATCAATGCAACACAAGTGGAACCGGAGGAAGTTTTGACCGATTCTGTCTATTATTTTTCTATAAAATGTAAGAAAATCAAAAAATTGTTTTAAATGTTCACAAAATCAACACTAGACAACAGGGCTCGATTATGATATTATATCAGAGTGATGTAACAAATTTGTAATATTTGAATATATAATTCTCTTATGCACTCGTAGTCTAATGGATAGAACGGAGGCCTCCGACGCCTTTAATGCAGGTTCGATTCCTGCCGGGTGCATTTACATCACTCTGAAATAATTGTAAGGCAACAGTTCAGCTGCAACGTGGCAGAAAGCGCCGTAGGCGCTGTTTGCAGATGGGTGTGGGCTGAACTATTACTTTGCCGGAGCCATTTAGTTTTGCCTATTTAAAGAAAGGATATTTGTTTATATGAGCGATCCAAGAAGAAGAACATCTCTTAATGGTGGCGGAATAGGGGATAGAATTGAAGATATAAAAGAGTGGGTGTCGGATCATGCAAAGATTGTGATGCCCATAGTTCTTTTAGTGTGCGTATTGATAACAGTGTTGGTGGCGGTGAATGCGAATAAAAAAGCTGCGGAAGAGGTGGAGGCACAGATAGCCGGTATAGAAGGGGAAAATGGTGCGGAGTCCGCTCCGGAAGCTGCCTTAGAGACGGCGGAGGAACTTCCCGAACTGGAATTGGAATTGAATGCATATCCGGGGGTGAATACCCTGATGAATGATTATTATGCTGCCATGGCGGCCGGGGATGTGGAGACGATTGAATCCATGAATGCTTATGTGGATGACAGGGAGAAAATCCGGATTCAGGAAATGAGTAAGTATGTGGATTCCTATCAGGAACTGGATGTGTATACGAAGTTAGGGCCGGTAGAAGGTTCTTACCTCGTTTATGTATATTCTAAAGTGAAATTCACGGAATATGATAAGCTGGTTCCCGGTATGAAGGCCTTCTATGTCTGCACTGACGAAAACGGCAATTGCTATATCAATGGCGGGGAAACAAATTCTGTGGTTACCAATTATATCAGGGATATTTCTTTGCAGGACGATATGGTGGATTTGAATAATAAAGCGGTTGCGGAATATAATGAACTTCTGGAAAGCGACGATGAGTTGAAAGCTTTCCTGGCGGATTTGTCCAACAGGATTGACATATCTGTGGGCGAGATTCTGGCCAAAGAGGAAGAGGAAGCCCGTGCGGCGGAAGAAGCACAGGCCGCAGCGGAGGAAACCCCGGCGGAAGAGGGGGAAGAAGCGCAGAGCAATACGGTGAAGAAAGTGCGTGCAACGGATGTGGTGAATGTTAGAAGTTCTGACAGTGAAACCGCGGATAAATTAGGCAAAGCCCAAATAGGGGATGAGTTCACGCTGTTGGAGGAGAGAGGCAACGGATGGAGTAAGATATCCTTTGAAGGGCAGGATGCATTTATTAAGACTGAATTTCTGGAAGTGGCTTCGGAAGAGGCGGTAACGGAGGATAATAGCACCGCGCAGGCTGAAGCAGAAGCCGCCGCAACCGATAATCAGACCGAGACAGCACAGAATCAGGAGGAAACAGCTCCTGTGGCAACGGACAGTACAGGAGAGACTGTTACTGTAGTGGAAAATGTCAATGTACGAAAATCCGCCAGCGAGAGCGGGGAAAAGCTGGGATTGGCATATATGGGAGAAAAGCTGGAAGTGATTATGAAGCAGGCGGACGGTTGGACCAGGGTAAAATATAATGGGCAGACCGGATATGTAAAGTCGGATTATGTGGAATAGGACGAGGGACAAGGTAAAAAATATTTGAATAGGAATTTGCTTCAAGGGGCAGAATATAAGCATGGGCACAGATAGAATTGTGTCTGTGCTTTTTTTGCCATATAGGAAACAGCGTCGCAAGACGCATGAATTCACAAGTTCGCTGAGCGAACTTGCAGAGAATGCGAAGCATTCTTTGGCAGGGGAGCACAGACGAAATTGTTGCTTACGCAACGTGCTCTATGTGCGGCGAGTAGGGAGAAAATCTTCCCTGCTTGATTTTAAATGGGATTCCGGTGTCATAAAAACCCTGCTTGCGGCGGAGTGATTGACCATGCGCCACAAAGAAATGAGGAGAATGATGAAAAGAGACGATGCAGAAGTATTAAGGGAAGTGCAGAAGAATACGGAAATGGCCATGAAGGCTATTGATACGATTAGTGACAAGGTGTATGATGATGATTTGGCGCTGCAATTGTCCAAGCAGTCGTTAAAATATTCGCAAATACACAACAAGGCTATGGATAAAATATTGGAGGGGAAGGCAGAGCCTTACCGGACGAATAATATCAGCCAGATGATGCTGGTAGGCGGAATTCATACGAATACTATGTTTAATACGAGCACAAGCCATATTGCGGAATTGATGATACAGGGAAGCAACCGCGGAATTACAGATATGTGTAAGGCGCTGAACCATCACGAAAGGGCCGAAAATGTTTCATTGGAAATTGCAAAGGAATTGATGGATTTTGAAGAGAAAAACATTGAACGGCTGAAAAAGTATTTATAATGGCAAGATGCTGTGATAAAAGAGCGTATAAACGTCTTGGATTTTGTGTGTCGGTAAGATTGTATACAAGTATTATTGTAGAATTTCAATAAAAATGGGTAAAAAATTGGCATAAAACTTTTATAGTTTAATATCCTAAAGTGTCTTGTGCAATCAGATATGGCATTATATAATAATACATGGACAAATTCCCTGGCAACAAAGGGTTTTCGTTAAATGAATATAAAATAGATTATGGATGAAGGAGGAAATGAAAATGTCATATGTTGATGAGGTATTTGACCTGGTAGTAGCTAAGAACCCTGCACAGCCGGAGTTTCATCAGGCGGTAAAAGAAGTTTTGGAGTCTCTTCGCGTAGTAATCGAAGCCAATGAAGAGGCTTATAGGAAAGACGCATTGCTGGAGCGGCTGGTAACGCCGGAGCGTGTGGTGATGTTCCGTGTACCCTGGGTGGATGATAAGGGGCAGGTTCAGGTGAACAATGGTTTCCGTGTGCAGTTTAACAGCGCTATTGGACCTTATAAGGGAGGTTTGAGATTCCATCCTTCTGTAAATTTAGGTATTATTAAGTTTTTGGGCTTTGAGCAGATTTTCAAGAATTCTTTGACAGGGCTTCCCATTGGCGGCGGCAAAGGCGGCTGTGATTTTGACCCGAAAGGAAAATCTGACAGGGAAGTGATGGCATTTTGCCAGAGTTTTATGACCGAACTATTCAGGCATATCGGCCCGGATACGGATGTGCCTGCCGGTGACATCGGTGTAGGCGGCAGAGAAATCGGTTATATGTACGGCCAGTATAAGAGAATCCGCAATCACTATGAAGGCGTTTTGACAGGGAAAGGACTTACATACGGAGGCTCCCTTGCCAGGACACAGGCAACCGGATACGGACTGCTTTATTTGACGGAAGAGATGCTAAAATGCAATGGCAAAGATATGGCGGGCAAAACAATCGCAGTATCCGGAGCAGGGAATGTAGCTATTTATGCAATAGAGAAGGCACAGCAGCTGGGCGGAAAGCCGGTGACATGTTCCGATTCCACAGGATGGATTTACGATGCAGAAGGTATCGATGTGGAATTGTTAAAGGAAATTAAAGAAGTAAAACGAGCAAGGCTGACAGAGTATGCGGCAGCAAGGCCAAGTGCAGAGTACCACGAAGTGGGAGGCGATAAGGTATGGAGTGTGAAATGTGACATCGCCCTCCCTTGCGCAACACAGAATGAATTGGATTTGGAAGATGCAAAAGCGCTGGTGGCAAACGGGTGCTTTGCAGTGGCGGAAGGCGCCAACATGCCTACCACTTTGGAGGCTACGGAATATTTACAGGAGAATGGTGTCCTGTTCTGCCCGGGCAAAGCTTCCAACGCAGGCGGCGTAGCCACATCCGCATTGGAAATGAGCCAGAACAGTGAAAGGCTGAGCTGGACCTTCGAAGAAGTGGACGCTAAACTCAAAAATATTATGGTGAATATTTTCCATAACCTGGATGATGCTTCCAAGAAATACGGCATGGAAGGCAATTATGTTGCAGGGGCCAATATCGCAGGCTTCTTGAAAGTGGCCGAGGCAATGACTGCACAGGGGATTGTATAATTTTGGGAATATTGACAAATAAACTTTAGATGGACGGCATTTTTAATCGGATGCCCTGCTGCTTTGCGGCGGGGCATTCTTTGAATTTAACCAGGCCGCTGGATGCATCGTTTTTTATAGTATTCAGGTATAATATACTTTCAAACTCCGCATAATGAATATTAGCATTGTGTTTGGAGGTAAGAATGGGAGCGGGAGTTGAGGGCTGGTGTTTTATTGCAGGTATGAGTGCCGTGCTAATTTTCCTGCCGGTATTAGGCGTTTGGAGCGGGAAACGCAAGGATGGCGGGAAATGAACAGGCGTTGAAAAGGAGGATTCCGTAACAGGGAAGCCGAAGGCTGAACTGTTACATTCCGTGAGTCTATGGTTGCCATATGGGCGGAATAGGTATAGAATAATAGTTAGTATGGCGGAAAGGGTAAACCATGCACAATAAAGCTGTTTGGAAACAGGGATAAGATTGAAAATTGGAAATTTTCAATCCCAAGTTTGTGTCTGCACGGCATCCACAAACTTGAGATGCGCAAAGCCCGGGAAAAGCGGGGGCACAAAAGCAGCGCAGAAATGGGGATAAAAATGGAAATACATAAAAGCGTATATATAGCGGATGGGGCAATAGTTCTGGGGGATGTTACTATAGGGGAAGAAAGCAGCATTTGGTTTCATGTAACGATAAGGGCTGACAGAGGGGAAATCAGGATTGGGAGCAGGAGCAATATTCAAGACAATGTGGTGATACATGTGGACGAAGGATTTCCGGTTTCTATCGGGGATGGGGTAACGGTAGGGCATGGGGCGGTGATTCATGGCTGCAGTATTGCGGATAATGCATTAATCGGTATGGGCGCAATCATATTAAACGGGGCTAAGATAGGGAAAAATTGTATTGTGGGCGCCGGTGCGCTAATACCCCAGAATATGATTTTGCCTGATAATTCATTGGCAATCGGCTGTCCGGCCAAAATTATGCGCCAGGTAACCCCGCAGGAAGCGGAGTCGAACCGTTTTAATGCAGCGGAATATGTAAAAGAGGGTAGGAAATATACTAGAATAGGAGGATAAAGAATGGACTTTTTTGAAAAGGTAGGAGAAACGATTACAGGTAAGAGTAAGGATATTGTGGATAAAGCGAAGGATTTGGCGGAGATAGCGAGTTTGAGAAGCCAAATTGGCACTTGCGAAGAGGTTATTAAAAAGAACTATCTGGAAATAGGAAGATTGTACTATGAGCAGTTTAAGGAGGCGGAGTACAATGACTTTGTGGAACAATGTACAGCTATTTCTAATGCGAAGAATGGGGTGAGTGCATTGGAGGAGAAGATACGGGAGATTAAAGGGGTGTAGGTATACGTCCATTGCAGCCGGATTTATAGTTATGAAAAATCAGCGGGAAAGCCAGTCAAGGTTTCCCGCTGATTTTTTGCGGCGCAGGATGGCCGTATGTCCGCCGTTTGCTGGGGGAGGATACGATGGAAGTTGGTATCTGCCAGGAGGAATATTTTGAAAATATTTAATCAACGGTTGAAGGAAAACGGTACATAGCAAGAGGATAATGATAAGGAAAGAGCCGTAGCGCCATAGATGTCTGACCATCTATGGCGCTGCGGCTTCTCTCTATTTTACATAAAAACTTTATTGCGCCGGTGGCTGCTGCTGATCTTGCTGTTGTTGCTGCTGTTCTGCCGCCTGCTGTTGCTGCTGCGCTTCTAAAGCTGCCTGCTGCTGTGCCTGGATATCGCGCTGGATGATTTCGTTCCGCTGCTGCTCCTGAATCGCTTCCCATCCGGGGGTTGCGAAGAATTCGGCATTGTGAGGGCAGGAATTGCTTTGGTTGGCAGGTACTTGTACCGTGGATACGGTGCCGTCCGGATTGGTGACCTGCGTGGTTGTAGAAGAACCACTCTGCAGCGATGCATCCTCCACCGGATTGAGTGTCAGCACACCCTCTATCTTAAACGGACAGAATTCGCATGCGGGCATGCCGTTGTATTGGCAGATAGCGCCCTGATAGTGCACGTCACAGCTTTCGGAAGGTACGGTGCCGTCGGCAAAATATTCCGTAACCAGTGTGCCCTGGGTATCGCATAGCCCCGGGATGGGCAGTTTGCCCGATTTGGAGCACACGGTTGCCGTTACGATGCCGGCGGGAACGGAAAAAGGTTCATTTGGCAGTTCGGCATGTATCTGAGACATAACCGCGCGCCATAGTTTTTTGGCCAGATTTCGTTCATCCCCTTTGGCCAGCTTTTCGTTATTGTCAAAGCCGGCCCATGTGGTGGCCGTATAATAAGGAGTATAACCGGAAAACCACACATCGTTATAGTCGGAGGTAGTTCCCGTCTTACCTGCAATGGCCATGCTGCCGAAATTAACCGCTCCGCCTGTGCCTTTCGTAACAACGTCCACCATGGCATCGGTCAAAAGGAAAGCAGTAGTTTCTTTAATGACCTGTGTAGTTTCCGACTGGGTGTTGTCAAGGATGACATTACCGTCATGGTCAACCACCGTATTATAGAGTTTAGGTTTGATATAGGTACCATGGTTGGCTATGGTAGCATAAGCAGCATTCAGTTCCTCGTTGGTAACACCGTCCGTAATGCCGCCAAGGGCCAAGGACTGCTGGATATCGCTGAATATTTCACCATTGATTTCTTTGGATTCTACCAGGGTGGTAAACCCGAAATTCTGCAAATAGTCGAATCCGAGCCGGGGTGTTATCTGGGTCAGGGTTTTTACGGCAACAATATTTAAGGAATCCTGAATCCCCTGACGCAAGGAGCAAAGCCCCCTGTAAGATTCTCCGTACCAGTTTCTGACCGGTGTGCCGTTGGCATAATGGAAAGGCATGTCGTTTTGCACGGTAGCCAGAGTAAGCCCTGCATTGTCCAGGGCAGGGGCGTAGGTGGAGACTACTTTAAAGGTAGAGCCGGGCTGCCTTACCGTATCCGTGGCGCGGTTTAAAGTACGGCTGCCTTCTTTGGCGCCCCGTCCGCCCACCATGGCCACAACGGCCCCTGTGGCTTGGTCTTCCACAACGAGGGAAACCTGTGGCTGGGGTGTAAGGTGAATGTTCTCGCCATACACTTCATCCCCGGGACTCAGCATAGCCGCCTTGTAGGCTTCGATAGCCGCCTCAGCCTCTTCCTTGGAATTATAAATCAAATTGAAGTTACGGTCCTGTTCCTTGTAGTAGCTGCGGTACATTTCGGTACTGTGGTTTTCCATTTCCCCGTTGCTTTTCTGAATGGTAAGTTCGTAGTTTAAATACCATTTTACATTAGGGGGGTAATTTTCCTCATTGCTGAAAACTTCATCGCAGATTGCCTGGATTTTAGGGTCCTGGGTGGAGTAAATTTTCAGCCCTCCCGTGTAGAGCAGGGTGTATGCCTGGGTTTCGTTGTAACCGGCAGCTACCAAATCCTCCAATACATCATCTGTTAAAGCATCTACAAAATATGTATTGATGGAAGTTTCTTCGACCTCTTCATTGGTAGTCTGAATGCGGGAATAGACATCGTCTTCCATGGCCAGGTCATATTCCTCCTGGGTGATATATTCCTGCTCCAGCATATTATTGAGCACCTTCTTGCGCCTTTCGGCATTGTCTTCCGGATGCGTAATCGGATTAAAGCGGGAAGGGTTCTGGGTGATGCTGGCGATAACGGCACATTCCGAAAGGCTGAGTTCGCTGACGGATTTGTTAAAATAGCGTTGGGAAGCCGCTTGAACCCCTAACGTATTTTGCCCTAAATTGATGGAATTCATATAATTTAAGAGAATATCTTCCTTGGAGGTAGTTTTTTCCAGTTCCAGTGCCAGATACTGCTCCTGGATTTTACGCTCAATTTTATCCATATTCAGGCCGCGGGCTTCTTTTGTCCAGTCGGTAAAAACGTTATTTTTCAGAAGCTGCTGGGTAATCGTGCTGGCGCCTTCCGAAAAATGCCCGCTGGTGATACCTTTAACGCCGGCACGGATGATGCCTTTGATGTCGATGCCGTTATGCTCATAAAAGCGTTCGTCCTCAATGGCAACAAAGGCGTGGGCCAAATCTTCGGGTATCATATCCATAGTCACGGGGATTCGGTTGGAATTCTCCGCAATCAATTTGGCCGTCTGATTCCCTTCAATATCGTATACGAAGGTGGAGAAGCCGGTAGGCTGTACATTGATATTGCCGATTTCCGGTGCAGTGTCGATGATGCCACGGAATAAGCCGAAAACGATGCTGGCAGCAAAAACGCCGCTACACAATAGGGCAATCAAAACAACATTGAACAATGTGAGCACTAGTTTTCTTCCCCACTTCGCAGATGTAGAATGGAGTACCTTTTGTTTATCCCGGACTCCTTTTTTTCCATAATTCATGAATGTTCCTCCTTGAAGTGTGCATAAAAATTTAGGTATTTTCAAAGATTAAGCACAACTTAACATTTCGATTATAACAAAATATAGCAATGAAATAAAGTTTTTTCACAAATTTCTCACTTTATATTAAGAATTGTTCACAATTGGATACACTTTTATTCTCTCTTGTGCTAAAATAAGAAAGGCATTTGAGGAAACAGAAAGAGATGGACGCATCTGCAAAACCGTTTGTACAGGCCCAAACCTGCAAGGCAAAAGTCCTTGCAAAGCCGGGGGGCAGGAGCGTGTATGCATGAGGGTGCAATGTGGCGCTCCGGAAAAAGGAAATGCGGGAGCCAGGGTGCAGGAGCGTGTATACATGAGGAGAAAATGCACGTTTAGGTATGAGGGGAGAGATGGAAGATGGAAAAAGAGCAGACATTTTTGCCCTATAAGATATTGCTAAAAGGCGGAGAAGGCGAGATTGTGGAGAAGAAATCCCGTTTCATAGCCACCCTTTTCCCCGTACATTCGGAGGAAGAGGCTGCGGCATTCATAGAATCTATGAAGAAAAAATACTGGGATGCCAGGCATAATTGTTCGGCATTCGTGCTGGGGGAGAGGGCACAGGTCACCCGCTGCAGCGATGACGGGGAGCCATCGGGAACGGCAGGGAAGCCTATGCTGGAGGTGCTGCTTGGAGCCGAGGTCAGGAATGCGGCCGTGGTGGTGACACGTTATTTCGGGGGAACCCTTTTAGGGACCGGCGGGCTGGTGAGGGCATATACGCAGGCAGTGCAGGCAGGGTTGGAGAATTGTACTGTGGCCGAAATGCAATATGGCTGCGAACTGGAGATACGGACGGATTATAACGGAATCGGGAAGATACAATATTTGTTGGGGCAGCGGGGGATTCCAATAAAATCTTCGGAATATACGGATATGGTTACGCTGAAATTGGAAGTGCCTTATGAAGAATGCCAGGCCCTTTGCAAGGAACTGACGGAGGCCACGGCAGGCCGGGCAAAAATTGAGGAACTGGGAAAACGCTATATAACCAAAAATATACAGCAAAAATGCTGGGGTAATGTAACAATGAGACCATAGACTGTACTGTTACGGGATAAGCAGATATATTTCATGCAATGAAAGGTGGTGGTTTTTATGAAACAAAGTATAAGTGCATCAAATTCTGATATACCTCTCCCCGGGCGGAGCATAAAAATCACATATGGAGGAACATTGCTATGGAAGAAATCAAAGAGTTAGACGTTATTAAGGAATTGCTGGAAACCAAACAGTATACGAGGCTTCGCCAGAAAATGTCAGATATGAACACCGCGGATATCGCGTTTGTTATGGAGGAATTGGAGGAAGGGGAGATTTTAAAAATATTCCGTATCCTGCCTAAAAGTATGGCTGCGGATGTTTTTTCTTACCTGGAAGTAGATAGCCAGCAGTTTATTATTACTTCCCTTTCCGAGCGGGAGGCAGCCAATATTATTGATAATCTGATGGCGGATGATGCCACGGACCTTCTGGAAGAGATGCCGGCCAATATTGTAAAAAAACTGTTAGCCAGCGCCAGTGCGGATACGAGAAGGGATATCAACCATCTCCTTAGATATCCGGAGGATTCGGCCGGCAGTATTATGACGGTGGAATATGTAGATTTAAAAGAAAATATGACTGTGGAAGATGCGATACAGAGAATACGGCAGATTGGGGTGGACAGTGAGACCATTAATATCTGTTATGTGCTGGATGCCAAAAGGACGCTGGTGGGCACGGTAGCGCTCCGGTATCTTCTCATCAGCCCGTCGGATGCGGTAATTGGCGATATTATGCATGAAAATGTAATTTACCTAAATACGCTGATGGACCAGGAAGAGGTGGCCAGGCAATTCCAGAAATATGACTTTACCTCCATGCCGGTGGCAGATAATGAAGGGCGTCTGGTAGGGATTATCACTGTGGATGACGTGGTGGATATTTTACAGGAAGAAGCCACGGAAGATATTGAAAAGATGGCGGCTATCGTGCCAAGCGATAAGCCTTATATGAAAACAGGGGTCTTTGAAACCTGGAAGAAAAGAATCCCCTGGCTGCTGCTTTTGATGATATCGGCTACTTTTACGGGGAGCATTATTACCTCTTTTGAGGATGCACTCAGCGTTTTCCCTATCCTCACAGCGTTTATTCCTATGCTGATGGATACGGGGGGCAACGCGGGCGGACAGGCCAGCGTGACTATAATCCGTGGGCTTTCCCTAAACGAAATAGGCTATGGCGATGTGCCTAAAATCCTTTGGAAGGAACTGCGGGTGGCGCTTATTTGCGGATTGACCCTTTCTGCCGCTTATTTTGCAAAGCTGATGCTGTTTGACCAGGTGGGGATGCGGGTAGCAGCGGTAGTTTGTTTTACCTTGATTGCAGCAGTTGCCATTGCGAAGATGATAGGGTGCAGCCTGCCTGTGCTGGCAAAGAGGCTGGGCTTTGACCCTGCGGTTATGGCAAGCCCTTTTATTACAACGATTGTGGACGCCTTGTCGTTAGTGATTTATTTTGCGATTGCTACGAAGATTCTGCATGTGTAAGTATTGATACTATAAATAATGGATGCCAAAGGAGGCATCTTCTAATTGGATAGGCGCACAGTTTCAGCTTTAAGTCTGAACTGTAGGAAAAGCGCAGAAATGAGGGTGGAGTATGAATGTTTCATGGGTTATGATGATGAATATGGGAATTTCGGCAGTGATTGCTTTGTTTTTGCCGATTGTGCTTTTGGTAGTGTGGAAAGTAAAGAACCGCGGGATTCGGATGATCCCTTTTCTTGTGGGGGCGGGGGTATTTATTATATTTGCCCTGTTTTTGGAGCAGATATGCCATTATTTCGTTTTAAGCAGGGTATCGCCCCTTTCGGAATATGTCAATGGGCATATTTGGGCCTTTGTGCTGTATGGGGCGCTGGCAGCGGGGGTGTTTGAAGAGACAGGACGGTTTCTGGCATTTAAAACAGTGCTTAGAAGGAGCAAGGGAAAAGAAACGGCCATCACTTATGGAATTGGCCATGGAGGAATAGAATCCATTTTAGTGGTGGGAATTTCCATGATTAGTTCCCTGATATTAGTGGTGGCCATCAATGCTATGGGCGGAGTGGAAAATTATGTGGCATTAGTGCCGGCGGAAGCCCAGGGAGTGCTGCGGGAAAACCTGAACACTTTGCTGCTTACCCCAGCACATACATTCCTTTTGGCAGGAATCGAAAGGATTTCCACTATAATTTTCCATATTGCCTTATCGGTCATCGTATTTTTTGCCGCCCAGCGGCCGGGAAAATTTTATTTTTACCCGCTGGCTATTGTGATACATACATTTCTGGATTTATTTGCCATCATGTATCAAAAGGGCGTGATAAAAAGTATACTGATTATAGAAATAGTGATTATAATCATTACTGCGGTAACCGTTTATTTTACATATCGCATGTATAAAGAAGATGCGGCTAACGCATAGCAGCCCTTTTTCTCATGGTAGGGTCCAGGATTTTCTTGCGAATCCTTAAGGTGGCCGGGGTGACTTCAAGCAGTTCATCGGTATCAATGAATTCCAGCGCCTGCTCCAAGCTTAAAACCTTGGGAGGGGTCAAACGTAAGGCCTCGTCTGCGCTGGAAGAACGGGTATTGGTGAGCTGCTTTTTCTTGCATACATTTAACTCGATATCTTCCCCGCGGCTGTTCTGGCCTACAACCATGCCGGAATATACTTTTTCGCCGGGGCCGATAAAGAGAGTGCCCCTTTCCTGGGCATTATATAAACCATAGGTAATCGCTTCGCCGGCTTCAAAGGCGATGAGGGAACCCTGTTTCCGATACTGGATATCCCCCTTATAAGGGCCGTAACCGTTAAAGGTGCTGTTCATGATGCCGTTTCCTTTGGTATCCGTCATAAATTCTCCGCGGTAGCCGATAAGGCCTCTGGAAGGGATGGAGAATTCCAAACGTGTATAACCGCCGGAAGCAGTACCCATATTTAAAAGTTCCCCTTTCCGCTGGCTTAATTTTTCGATTACGGTTCCTGCAAATTCTTCCGGTACATCTACATAGGTGAGTTCCATGGGCTCCAGCTTTTTGCCGTTTTCATCCGCTTTGTAAAGCACTTCTGCCTTGCTCACCGCGAATTCATAGCCTTCCCGGCGCATATTTTCGATGAGGACGGAAAGGTGCAGTTCGCCCCTGCCGGATACTTTGAAAGCTTCGGTGGTGTCCGTTTCTTCTACCCGTAAGGAAACATCCGTATTTAATTCCCGAAATAGCCTGTCGCGCAGATGGCGGCTGGTAACATATTTTCCTTCTCTGCCGGCCATAGGGGAGTCATTGACGATGAAATGCATGGCAATGGTAGGTTCCGAAATTTTCTGGAAAGGAATGGGCTGAGGGTTTTCCGGCGAGCAGAGGGTATCTCCGATATGGATATCCGCAATGCCGGAAATGGCAACGATAGAGCCGATATTTGCTTCCTTTACATCTATTTTATTCAGGCCATCGAATTCGTAAAGCTTGCTGACTTTTACTTTTTTCATTTTGTCCGGTTCGTGGTGGTTGACGATAACCACTTCCTGGTTGACCTTTACAGAACCGTTGTCCACTTTTCCCACGCCGATTCTGCCCACGTATTCATTATAGTCGATAGTGCTGATGAGAACCTGGGTTCCGGCTTCCGGGTCGCCGGTGGGGGCGGGGATATAGTCTAAAATGGTTTCGAACAAGGGGGTCATATCTTTGCCCTTTTCATCAATATCCAGGGAGGCGATGCCCGTTTTTGCGGAAGCGAAAATGAAAGGGCAGTCCAGCTGCTCTTCATTGGCATCCAGATCAATGAAAAGTTCTAACACTTCATCGATGACCTCTCTGGGGCGGGCTTCCGGCCTGTCTATTTTGTTGATGCAGACGATGACGGGAAGCTGCAGTTCTAGCGCCTTTCGCAGGACGAATTTGGTCTGGGGCATGGCTCCTTCGAAAGCATCCACTACGAGAATGACGCCGTTTACCATTTTCAGGACCCGTTCCACCTCGCCGCCGAAATCCGCATGGCCGGGAGTGTCGATAATGTTGATTTTCGTGTTTTTATAGATGACAGCGGTGTTTTTGGAAAGGATGGTGATGCCCCGTTCCCGTTCGATGTCATTGGAATCCATAACGCGTTCCGCTACTTCCTGATTGGCGCGGAAAACGCCGCTTTGCTTTAGCAGCTCGTCTACTAATGTGGTTTTGCCATGGTCTACATGGGCGATAATAGCAATGTTTCTTACATCTTCTCTTGTTTGTTTCATAAATTAAAACTCCTCTATTGATAGTATTATTTATAGTATTAGGAAATTACGCCACAGCGTTGCAAGTCGCCAGGAAAGAATGCGGAGCATTCCATAGTTTTGTACCGCCAAGGGCGGAAATGTATTTTAAACTCGTATAGTATAGCACTGTAGGGCAGAAGATGCAAGGTTCAATGTGATTGGTTTAGGGAAATCAAATTTTTGGCTTCCGCGCTTTTTGAAACGAGAATACGTTCTGTGTTGGTTCTTATGCAATATCAAATAGCGAATAATGTAATAGATTGAATTGTGCTGATGCACAAGCTGGTATATATGATATAATGAATTGGGAAACAATGTGAAAGAAGTGAAACTAATTATCGCAAGCAAGTTTGCGATATGCATGGAGATTAGTGTGAATTGTAAGCGGCAAAGACGGTAGCACCAGAAAGAGGAAGTGGAGGATAAACGAAAATGGAATGGACTGATGGAAAAAAGAGGTGTAAATGGGCGAATCCCAAGAACGATATCTACCTGCATTACCATGACGAGGAATGGGGGGTGCCTGTCTATGATGACCATAAGTTGTTCGAGATGCTTATTTTGGAGTGCTTTCAGGCCGGGTTATCATGGGAATGCGTACTGAATAAACAACAGGCTTTCCGGGCGGCTTTTGACGGATTTGATATTGAGAAGGTTTGCGCATATGGGGAAGAAAAAATGGCGCAGCTGCATGAAAATCCGGGGATTATCAGAAATCGTTTAAAGATTAGGGCAGCAGTAAACAATGCCCGTGTGTTTAGGGGGATACAAGAGGAATACGGCAGCTTCTCCAATTATCTTTGGCGCTGGAGCAAAGGGGAGGTTATTTACGAAAGGGATAAGGCCAGTTCCCCCCTTTCCGATGCCATATCGAAGGACTTGAAAAAGAGGGGGATGAAATTTGTGGGAACGGTCATCATTTATGCCTACCTACAGGCAGTGGGGGTGATTTATTCCCATGAGGAAGGCTGTTTTTTAGAGCATAGGCAGACTACATAGAATTCAATCCCCAAAAACTTTTTTTCTTTTTTACCCCAAATGCGCCTAAATTGGGCGTTTGTCGGGTATTTACCCCATTTTGCGCGGTGAATTAATGTTCTATCTTCCCGAATTTGCGGTATATTAATATTACATACGGGAAAAAATTCTTTAGAAGGCAAGAAGGGAGAACAAAACATGACGGATAAGGTAATTGAAAACAACCAGGTGGTGATTATGGGGGAAATCGTCAGCGATTTTACTTTCAGCCACGAGATATACGGGGAAGGCTTTTATATGGTGGACGTCCGCGTAGAAAGACTGAGCGATTCGATTGATATTATTCCTTTGATGGTATCGGAAAGGCTGCTCGATGTAAATGGGGATTATAAAGGAATGTACATAATGGTAAATGGGCAGTTCCGTTCCTATAACCGGCATGAAGAGAGAAAAAACAAGCTGGTGCTTTCCGTGTTTGCAAGGGAAATCGACTTCGTAGATGAAATTGGGGAAAATACAAAATCCAATCAAATTTATCTGGATGGCTATATTTGTAAGGAACCGGTCTACCGGAAGACTCCTTTGGGAAGGGAAATTGCCGATTTGCTTTTAGCTGTTAACAGGCCATACGGCAAATCTGATTATATACCGTGTATTTGTTGGGGAAGGAATGCCAGATATGCCAGCAATTTTGAAGTGGGGGCAAGATGTGCTGTATGGGGAAGGATACAGAGCCGGGAATATATGAAAAAAATATCGGAAGAAGAATTAGAAAAAAGAATCGCCTATGAGGTTTCCGTAAGCAAACTGGAACTGATGGAGGATTAAGAAATGGTTGCTTCCTGCCTATTTCTGTGTTAGTATAACCTATATATCGTTGATGATTGCTGACCAAGGGAACAGCGCATATAGGAGTCGGATATGGAAAGAGGGACAATACATATTTACAGCGGTGATGGACATGGAAAGTCACCGGCAGCTTTAGGAAGAGCTGTTGCAATGGCTTGTCAGGGCAAGAACGTAGTCATCATCCAGTTTTTGAAAGGAAAAGGACTGGAGGATTCGGAATTTTTGAGAAGGCTGGAGCCGGAAATAAAGCTGTTCCGTTTTGAAAAATCGGATGGAAATTATGCGGAACTGTCCGATGAGCAGAAGGCGGATGAAATCATGAATATCAAAAATGGCCTTAATTTTGCGAAAAAGGTGCTTTGTACAGGCGGATGTGACCTCCTTATTATGGACGAAGTGCTGAGGCTGATTGATAACCGGATTATTACGGTAGAAGAATTGAAAATGTTATTGGATATGCGTGCGGATGACTCCATGGATATCATTATGACAGGGATAACGCTCAACGATGAGGTTTGTAAGTTGGCAGACGAAGTGACCAGGCTGGAAAATATAAAGTGTTAAGGGGTTGGGAAGAACTCGTAACAGTTCATCCCAGGACTTGAAAAAGTCCGTACGAATGTGCAGATGTGACAAAGAACTCAAAGAAAACACCGTTGACAGCTTGATTATAGGGTGATATTATAATTTCATAGAAAATAGAGATAGAGGTTGCGTATTTTATCAGTAGTTTTTTGGATGTGGCAGGCACAAGGGAAGGAAAATGAAAGGAAAAGACGCCGAAAGGGCAGTATGGCACTGCAGATTCTGCCCTTGGGCATACAGCGAACAGCTGTATGACTGTCATCAATATGATGGAGCGCTATCAAAGTTCATTCCCGCGGGCAATAAGTAACGGTTTTAGCGGGTCATTGATTTGGCATGGATATAAGCCGGCGCGTATTGTGTCGGCTTGTTATTTTGTCCTTTTCAAATTAGATATAATGAAATGGAACTGGAAACAGCAAGTGCCTAGGAAGTACCCAAGAGATAGTATCTCTGAGGATTTCATGTCTGTGAAGCAGACATGAAATTCTCTGCGAGAAGAAAGGGTACTGGAGGGGCACTTGCGGAACTGGAATAGGAGGAAAAGATGGCAGTTTTTAAAGGGGCTGGTGTTGCAATTGTTACACCGTTTAAACAAAATGGAGAAGTAAACTACGAAAAGTTCGCAGAGTTAGTGGAGTTCCAGATTAATAACGGCACGGATGCCATTATCGTGTGTGGAACAACAGGGGAGTCATCCACGTTGACTCATGAGGAACATTTGGATGTAATCAAGTACTGTGTGGAGAAAGTTGCCGGGAGGATTCCCGTTGTGGCGGGAACGGGCTCTAATTGCACGGAAACGGCAATCTATCTTTCCACGGAAGCGGAAAAATATGGGGCGGATGCGGTGCTCTTAGTTTCGCCCTATTATAATAAAGCAACGCAAAAAGGGCTGTACCAGCACTACAAAGCAATTGCTGACTCCATTAAGATACCGGTGATACTATATAACGTTCCAAGCCGTACCGGCTGTAATATTCTGCCGGAAACAGTAGTGAAACTTTGCACCGAGGTAGAAAATATTGTGGGGGTAAAAGAAGCCAGCGGTAATATTTCCCAAGTGGTAAGGCTGATGGCACTGGCGGATGGGAAAGTGGATTTGTATTCCGGCAACGATGACCAGATTGTTCCGCTGCTGGCTATGGGCGGAAAAGGGGTTATTTCTGTTTTGTCCAATGTGGCGCCCAGACAGACGCATGAAATCTGCGAGAAGTTTTTCAATGGGGACGTGGAAGGGAGCTGCAAGCTTCAGACAAAAGCAGCGGAACTTTGTGACGCGCTGTTTTGCGAAGTAAATCCTATTCCTGTGAAGAAGGCGTTGGATTTAATGGGCATGGAAGTGGGTATGCTGAGGATGCCTTTGACGGAAATGGATGAAGCCAATGTGCCCAGGCTGGAAAAAGCCATGAGGGATTTCGGGATTATTTCATAAATTGGATACGGGTGTTAAAAAACGAGTCGAGAGCACGAAATGAGGTTTGAAATGACAAAAGTAATTATGCACGGCTGCAACGGAAAGATGGGCCAGACGATTTCCGGCCTGATTGCGGCGGATGAGGAAATAGAAATCGTGGCAGGGGTGGATGCCTTCGATGATGGCAGGAATACATATCCGGTGTTTAAGAGTATTGAATTGTGTGATATAGAGGCGGATGCGGTGATTGATTTCAGCAGTGCGCCGGCAGTGGACGGACTCTTGGATTACTGCATGGAAAAGAAAATGCCCTGCGTTTTGTGCACTACCGGGCTGTCGGAAGAGCAGCTTAGGAAAGTGGAAGAAGCCAGCAAAGAAACGGCTATTTTAAAATCGGCCAATATGTCTTTGGGCATCAATATGTTTTTGAAACTTTTAAAGGAAGCGGCGGGGGTACTGGCGCCGGCAGGGTTCGATATTGAGATAGTAGAAAAGCACCATAATAAGAAGGTGGATGCACCCAGCGGAACCGCACTTGCCCTGGCGGATTCCATCAATGAAGAACTGGCAAATACGTATGAATACATATATGACAGGAGCGGGCGGAGGATACAGCGCCCGGCGAAGGAAATCGGGCTTTCGGCAGTTAGGGGAGGTACGATTGTAGGGGAGCACGATGTTATTTTTGCAGGGGCGGACGAAGTGATTACTTTTTCCCATACCGCTTATTCCAAAGCGGTATTTGGAAAAGGGGCGATTCAGGCGGCCAAATTCTTGGCGGGGAAACCGGCAGGAAGATATGATATGAGCGATGTAATCGGCTGATGTGCTAAATGAGCCAAAGGCCAACACACGCGGTAGCGTGTGAACGGCTGTAATTTCCAGCAGGGAAGGAGAAATAGGCATGGAGGATTTAGAATTAAAATATTTGCGTAGTCTGTCGCACCAGTATCCAACGATAGCATCGGCATCCACGGAAATCATTAATTTGCAGGCAATTCTCAGCCTGCCAAAAGGAACAGAGCATTTTCTGACGGATATCCATGGCGAGTATGAACAGTTCAATCATGTATTGAAGAATGGTTCAGGCGCGGTAAAAAGAAAGATTGATGAAGAGTTCGGAAATACGCTGAGCAGTAAGGACAAAAAATGCCTTGCTACTTTGATTTACTATCCAAAGGAAAAGCTGGAAATTATCCTAAAGGAAGAAGACAATATTGAGGACTGGTATAAAATTACGCTGCATAGACTGGTGCAGATTACAAAGCGGGTGGCATCCAAGTACACCCGCTCTAAAGTAAGGAAAGCCCTTCCGGCCGATTTTGCCTATGTTATAGAGGAATTGATTACGGAAAAAGAAGAAATCCAGGATAAGGAAGCTTATTATAATGAGATTATCCATACGATCATACGGATTGACAGGGCACAGGAGTTTATCGTGGCATTGAGCTATATGATTCAGCGTATGGTAATCGACCATCTGCATATCGTGGGCGATATATTTGACAGAGGGCCGGGCCCGCATATTATCATGGATACATTGAGCAATTACCATTCGGTAGATATTCAGTGGGGAAACCATGATATCGTCTGGATGGGGGCTGCGGCAGGGCATTTAGCGTGCATTGCCAATGTGATACGGTTGTCGGCGCGCTATGGCAATTTGGATACCTTGGAAGAGGGGTACGGCATTAATCTGATTCCTCTTGCGACATTTGCTATGGAAACTTATGCGGATGTGAACTGTGATAATTTTCCTATTAAATACAATAAGGATTATAATACGAAGGATTTGAGCCTGGACATGAAAATGCATAAGGCCATAGCGATGATGCAGTTTAAGCTGGAGGGGGCCTTGATTATGCGCCGTCCGGAATTCCATATGGAAGACAGGCTGCTTTTGGATAAAATAGATTATGAGAAAAAGTCGATAACAATAGACGGGAAAACCTATTCCATGAAAGATATAGAATTCCCTACGGTGAATCCGGAGGACCCTTATGCCTTAAGCCCGGAGGAAGAGCAGGTAATGGAACGGCTGCGCCAGGCGTTTTTAAAATGCGATAAGCTGCAAAAACATGTTCGGTTTTTATTTTCCCATGGCGGGCTGTATAAAGTATACAATTCTAACCTGCTGTACCATGGGTGCATGCCCATGGATGAAGACGGCAATTTCAATGCGCTGACCATAGACAGGGAACGGTACAGCGGGAAGGCTTTGTATGATATTTTGGATCAATATGCCAGAAAAGGCTATTATTCCAAACATAATCCGGCGGAAATGCAAAGAGGGCAGGATATGATTTGGTATATCTGGGAAGGGCCTAATTCCCCGGTATTTGGAAAAGACAAAATGGCAACCTTTGAGCGGTATTTCATAGAAGAAAAAGAAACACATACGGAAACGAAAAACAGCTACTATAAGCTGCTTGATAACGAAGACATTATAAACAAAATTTTATCGGAGTTTGGCCTGGACAGCAAACATTCCCATATTGTAAACGGCCATGTGCCGGTAGAACTAAAGAAGGGGGAATCCCCGATTAAATGTGGTGGTAAACTGCTGATTATAGACGGCGGTTTTTCTAAGGCATATCAAGGGAAAACAGGGATTGCAGGTTATACATTAGTGGCTAATTCCCACGGGATGCGTCTGGTAGCCCATGAACCTTTCGAGTCTGTGGAATCCGCTATCCTGCACGAAACGGATATTTTTTCGGACTCTGTCATTTTGGAAACAAGCAATTCCAGAATCAGCGTGGCAGATACGGATGGGGGTGCGGAAATCAAGGAGACGATTCATCAGCTGGAGGTTCTGCTGCAGGCTTACAGGGATGGAACGATTATTGAAAGATAGCAGCAGTTAAAAATGTATGTTCATAGAAAAAGGCATTTGCAGGCAGGGATTGGAAAATGCTGCGTTATGTGAAAAAACAGGGGGCTGTGAAAAAATGGGGTTGAACTGATTTTGCTTTTCCAGCCCCCTGTCCTATATAATGCAGTAACGCTGCGGGTTATTTCTTGTTATTTCCTACAACGTCATCGGTTACATCGGATACGCCATCGGCGATATCGTCAACTACATCGCCCACCGTATTTCCGGCATCTTCCAAGGCGGAGCCTGTGTTGGTATTGTCATCGGTTCCGTTGGTAACATCGTTTACGTTGCCATTCATGTCATCGGATGTGTCTGTTCCGGTATTGGCATCCCCTGCTGCAGTACCGTTAGTATTGCCGCCGGTGGCAGTGTTGCTGCCTGTACCATTGGCGCCGCCGTCTGTTATGGCATCGCTGTTGGTGTCATCGCTGCCATTGCCTGTGGTGTCATTGTTTGTGTTGCTTCCATTGGAAGCATTGTTGTCGGTATCGTTAGTAGTATTGCCGTTAGTATCAGCGGCATTGCCGGTACCGTTTTCGGTTCCGTTACCATTATTGGCATTGTTGGAATTCCTGTTACCGCATGCGGTGACAAGACCCAGCATAAGCACGATAAGGGAGACGGATATCAATTTTTTACTGTTTTTCATAATAATCCCTCCGTTTTCATAATGTTTTCATGGATTTTCATTTCCGCGGGCAATGAGTAAAACAGCCATTTTTCATGTATATAAGCCTTTTACCAATGCCGTAGGGGTCTATGCTTGGTATTGTGAGCACAACATTCTAAAATGCTGTAGAAATATTATGTGCATGAAATAAAAAAATATACGTTGCAACAATTTGCGAAAAAATATATATAGAATATATACTATAAACAGAAATGGGGTAAAAATGGAATTTAGGCCATGTATTGACATTCATAATGGAAAAGTAAAGCAAATCGTAGGCGGAAGCTTAAAAGACGGGGCAGATACCGCCTCGGAAAATTTTGTGTCCGGACAAGATGCTGCTTTTTATGCAGAATTTTATAAAAAAAACAACCTGAAAGGCGGACACGTGATTCTATTAAACGCTAAAGGCAGCGAATATTATGAAAAAACAAGGGCACAAGCCATATCTGCCTTGCGGGCGTATCCCGGCGGCCTGCAAATAGGGGGCGGAATCCATGATGGAAATGCAAAAGACTATCTGGAAGCCGGGGCCAGCCATGTAATAGTAACCTCTTACGTCTTCCGCAATGGGCGGATAGAATATGGGAATCTGGAAAAATTAATAAAATGTGTCGGAAAAGATAAGTTGGTGTTGGACTTAAGCTGCCGCCGCAAAGATGGTGTTTACTATATTGTGACCGATAGATGGCAGAACTATACCCATACAGAACTGTCAGAAAATCTTTTGGAGGATCTTTCCGGCTATTGCGATGAATTCCTGGTGCATGCAGTAGATGTGGAAGGAAAGGCAAACGGAATAGAAGAGCGGGTAGTCAGCCTGTTAGGGAACTGGGGAAAAATACCCATCACCTATGCGGGAGGCGTCCATGACTTAGCAGATTTGGAAAAACTAAAAAAGCTGGGAAATGATAAAGTAAATATAACCATCGGCAGCGCATTGGATTTGTTTGGCGGTAAGCTGAAATGGGAAGATGTACTCCAATACTTCCTGAAGGCTTAGATGTAGGCTTTCAGGAATAAAAAAGAATTGGCCCAGCGGCCAATTCCAAAGAATGCTTCGCATTCTTTCCTGGCGACTTACAACGCTGTGGCGTAATTTCCTATAATATAAAAAAGCACAAAAAAAACCTATCCGATGCAAAGATAGGTTCTCTCCTTAATCCGTTACCAAATCTGTTACCATATTACAAAGCCTAACCAAGATCTACCATAACGAGATACATATATAAAAATAAAATATCTATTACAATAGAAGAAAAATTATCTATATAAGAAGGCACATGTTGATACCGATTAATGTTGGTTATAATTTTTTATTATAACTTTGTTACGTTCACAGCCTGAGGGCCTTTTTCGCCATTAATAACATCGAACTCAACAGCAGCGCCTTCTTCAAGAGATTTGAAGCCTTCCATATTAAGTCCAGAATAATGTACGAATACATCATTACCCTGCTCATCAGAGATGAAGCCGTAGCCTTTTTGGTTATTAAACCATTTTACTGTACCTTTGTTCATTTCAGATACCTCCAAAAAATTATATATATATCGTTAGAGATTTAACGATGTATTTAGAATAGCATATTTCAATCGAAATGTAAAGGAATAAATTTACTATTTGACGCTAAAATGTGCTTTTTTATATTAAAATAGATTTGCACAAATAAAAAGGCAATTATGCAAATACAAATGGGAATATCCATGGTAAATTAAAAAAGGATTGAAAACAATCCAATGTAAAATTCCCCTTTTACATGGGAAAAACACTTGCTTTCGAGTAAGTGTTTTTTCTGCGTTTATGGGAAAATGGACAGCAGCTTGATATTGAGGGCTGCAATACTGATAACTCAGAAAGAGAAAATGCTATGGAAGGTGATAAGAGATGAAAAAATTAAAAGGGTTTTTGAATGAGATTTTTATTGACGGATTGAGCGGGATGGCCTCAGGGCTGTTTGCCACGCTTATTATAGGTACGATTATCCAGCAGATAGGGAATTTAATATCAGGAGAGATGGGGAATTATCTGTTCCTTATTGGAAAAGTGGCTGCAGCGGTGACTGGGGCAGGAATTGGCTGCGGTGTGGCCGTAAAGCTGAAAGCAGGCCCGTTAGTGATGGTGTCGGCAGCTGTCACTGGCATGACAGGGGCATTTGCAAGTAAAATTATCGGCGGTTCCATTCTGGTGGATGGGGTGATATGTTTTGCAGGCCCAGGGGAGCCTTTAGGGGCATTTATCGCCGCAATTGTGGGGATTTACATAGGGCGTCTGGTAGCGGGAAAAACCAAGGTGGATATTTTGGTTACTCCTTTTGCCTGTATTGTATCGGGGGCGGCAATAGGGCTCATATTAGGGCCGCCGATTTCGGCTTTTATGACATGGCTGGGCTCTATTATAAATTGGGGAACGATTCAGGCTCCTTTTTTGATGGGGATTGTAGTATCGGTTCTGATGGGGATTATCCTTACGCTGCCTATCAGTTCGGCGGCTCTTGGCATTATTCTTGGGCTTGATGGGATTGCAGCGGGGGCGGCTACGGTTGGCTGCTGTGCTAATATGGTGGGTTTTGCTGTTGCATCTTTCCGTGAAAATAAAGTGAACGGCCTGTTGGCCCAGGGGCTTGGAACGAGCATGCTTCAAATCGGGAATATCGTGAAAAAACCGATAATCTGGCTTCCTGCCATTGCAACCAGTGCAATTCTGGGGCCGGTTTCCACCCTTGTATTTGGGATGACAAACAACCCCACAGGGTCTGGCATGGGAACGGCAGGGCTGGTAGGGCAGATTAACGCCTATCAGACAATGACAGGAGGGGGGATGTCTTCCGGCAATGCGTTATTCCAGATAATCCTGATGCATTTTTTGCTTCCCGGCCTGTTGGCTTTTCTCATTTCTGAATTTATGAGGAAAAAGAAATGGATTAAGTATGGGGACATGAAACTTATGTACTGACACATGAACATGACAGTGCATTAGTTTGTTGGATGTTTTTAAAGCCTTGAACTGTTACAAAATCGTTATATAATTTTCAAATAAAAGTTGTATTTTGTGAGTTATTTATGGTAAAATAGGAAGAGTTTACTGGAGGTGACTTATTTTATGAAGCTGAAAACGCGAAAAAGTAAGAAAAGTTATACAGTAATGATAATCTCCGATTCGGCAAGGAACCAAAGAAAAGAATTTCATATCAATGCCGGATTGGCAGGAACAGTAATGTTAGGGTCTTTTCTTCTTCTGGTAGGCGTTATCTGCTATGTAGTCTATAGTGTGATTACTTTATCCGATTCATTGGAACGGTTCAGGCTGCAGGCAGATCAGATTGTGAAGCTACAGGAAGAAATAGAGCAGCTGGAGGCAGAGGCAGAAGGGCTGAAGGCGGAAAAGGAGGAGATGGCGGAGCAGATAAATAATTTGAACGATACCGTAGATCAACATGCGCAAGTACAACAGGCACTGGCTGCGGAAGAGGAGGAGGCCCATATACCCAGAGGCTTTCCTTTAAGTGGAACAGCACAGTTAAAAACGGAAGAAACAGCGGATGACGATGAGGAGGAGGGTATGCGCGCCCATGAAGACAGGAAGGAAGTCATTTTTGCTGCATCAGAAGGGATTAATGTAATAGCTTCCGGTACAGGGACAGTTTTATCTGTGGATGTGGATGTAGATTACGGGAATGTGGTCAGTATAGACCACGGAAACGGTTACATTTCTATTTACCGCAATAATGGTACTCCGGTAGTAAAAGCTGGAAATGAAATAACCAGAGGCGCTATTTTATATGTTGTCGGGGAAGATAATGCGGAACTGGGCTATAGTATCAGCAAAGACGATACATATATAGAGCCGATGGAAATGATTGAAATTAACGGTTAACCAAATAAAGAATAGACGAAATTGGAATAGGAGGATAACATGTTGGGGAGTAAAAATAAAAAAACGGCAAATGTAAATGCAAGGATAGGAAGCATTATCGGAGCAGATATGGTAGTGGAAGGAACGATTACTTCCAATGAAGCAGTACGCATTGACGGCAAGGTAAAAGGTGATGTAAGTTCCGAAGGGGCGCTGGTAATTGGCGATACCGGAATGGTAGTTGGGAATATTAAAGGTGCGGATATCATGATAGCGGGAACCGTAGAAGGCGACTTGGTTTCAGGCGGAAGGACAGAAGTGGCATCCACAGGCCGCATTATGGGCAACATTCAGACGAGAAGCCTGATTGTGGATGAAAATGCTATCTTCCAGGGCCAGTGTAATATGAACTCTGCCGGAACTAAAATGATAGAGGAAGTTGTGGAGTAATTTCGGTTTCATATAAGGTGGTATGGAAGCCGTACGGCGAGCAGGGAAAGAAAGTTTTCCCTGCTCGATTTAGCCGGATTCTTTGTTTTCCATTCTTGTAAACACCATTTCATAGCCGTCATTCCCGTAATTTAAAGAGCGGTTGACGCGGCTGATGGTGGCCGTGGATGCCCCGGTCTTATCGGCGATTTCCAGATAAGTTTTATGGTTCCTCAGCATGGATGCAACTTCAAACCGCTGGGAGAGAGACAATAATTCGTTGACGGTGCATATGTCTTCAAAAAAAGTGTAACATTCTTCTTTGTCTTTCAGGCTGAGAATAGCGTCAAACAGATAATCTACAGCATCTGTCCTTATTTTTTTGTTCATTCCTTATCCCCATTTCTGCGCTGCCTTTTGCGCTCAAATTTACCCTTCTGCATAAAGATTTACAGATGAAATATATTGTTATTTTACCATACTAAAGTTATAAAGTAAATAGAGACGCTGCCGGATTCCGCAACAGGGATAACGGTTCGTTACTGTTCAGAGGTCAGCTTGTGATAAACAAACCGATGGTGTAGACTAATCTTAGTCGAAACCATCGGTTTTCTTTATCCAAATATCTCGGATACTCTGTTATATAAATTTGATTCTTCGTTTTGGCGTATCTGAATAAGCATGCTCATGCATTCACAGAGATACTCGATGGACTCGAATCCCCTGAATGACACAGCCTGCTGCTGCTTGCGCTTATATC